>Ga0172373_10000963_pt1 | contig 46877 bp, 37 predicted proteins | sample Lak10m_2_FD_114546 | JGI IMG/M metagenome (GOLD analysis project Ga0172373, IMG submission 114546) | Freshwater microbial communities from Kabuno Bay, South-Kivu, Congo - kab_092012_10m | ecosystem: Environmental > Aquatic > Freshwater > Lake | place: Democratic Republic of the Congo... | reverse complement strand
TCTATAAAATGATTATAGGTTAATTAAATGAGTTTGTTGTTAGTAAATAACCAACCAACACAAGTATTGTGGTGACTTTAAGGGTCATCATTTCTAAAGTATTAAGATATAATCTATACAGTCATCATGATGACCTTAATGGCGGGTGTAGTTCAATGGTAGAACGCTAGCTTCCCAAGCTCGATACGCGGGTTCGATTCCCGTCACCCGCTCCATCTTTACCAAGTAATGATAAAACATATGCCAAATCAAGCACCTCCTTCAGTTTTGACTTTCGCAGGCACCGACCCAAGTGGCGGTGCAGGCTTGCAGGCGGATATTCTGACATTTGCCAGTATTGGCTGCCATCCGCTCTCAGTGGTGACTGCAATTACCGCACAAGATACCGTGGGTGTGGATGGCGTGTTGCCGATGGATGCTGATTGGGTCAATGATCAGGCGCGTGCCATTCTGGAAGATGTGCAGGTTTCAGCGTTCAAGCTCGGCTTGTTGGGTTCGGTTGAGAATATCGCGGTGATTGCCGAAATCATGGCAGATTATCCTGATATTCCATTATTAATTGACCCGATTCTGACTTCTGGCCGCGGTGATGATTTAAGCAATGACGAGATGATGGAGGCAATGGTTGAGTTGCTATTCCCTCAGGCGACTTTGATCACACCGAATAGCCTCGAAGCACGCAGATTTGCCTTTGCCGATGAGACGGATGAAGTGGCGCTGACTTCACTGGATGAAAGTGCGGCACGTCTGCTGGAGATGGGCAGCGAGTATGTGCTGATTACCGGTACGCATGAGCGCACGCAGGAAGTAACCAACACCTTGTACGGCAATGATAAGCTGATCAAAGCCTACAAATGGGAGCGTCTGGCGGGAAGTTATCATGGCTCCGGATGCACGCTTACCAGTGCGATTGCGGCGTGCATGGCACATGGTCTAAATATGGAAGAGGCGGTGCTCGAGGCGCAGGAATATACATGGCAGACCCTGAAAAATGGTTTCAGACCAGGCATGGGGCAATATATACCTGACCGCATGTTCTGGGCGCGCGATGAAGAAGATCCGTCCTTGAATAGCGGTGACGGCAGCGTTAAAGCGCACTAGCCCTTTGTCTGTAAAAATGCATCAAAGGATTAAAGGTCTGTACGCAATTACACCGGATGAGCAGAATACGGATATCCTGCTTTCCAGGGTTGAGGCTGCACTGCAGGGCGGCGCGAGTGTGCTGCAGTACCGTAACAAGTTCGCCGATCATAAATTGAAAACAAAGCAGGCGCGCGCGCTATTGCCGTTATGCCGACAATACAATGTGCCGTTGATTATCAATGATTCCATTAAGCTTTGTTTGACGTTGGATGCAGATGGCGTACATTTGGGGGCCGATGACGGCAGTTTAGCCGAAGCACGCGCCAGGCTGGGCGAAGGCAAGATCATGGGGGCTTCGTGTTATAACCGTTTTGATCTGGCTATTGCGGCAGAGCAGGCAGGTGCGGACTATGTGGCGTTTGGCGCCTGTTTTGCATCCAGCACCAAACCTCATGCGCCGGTGGCGGGTATGGAGTTATTCAGGCAGGCGCAAGCGCAGCTTAGTGTTCCTAGTGTGGCGATTGGTGGCATTACGCTGGAAAATGCTGGTCAAGTCATAGAGTCAGGCGCGCGCGCGATTGCGGTAATTAACGCAATTTTTGGCGCAGATGACATAAAATTAACCACTCAACAATTTACAAAGCTATTCAATCATGACATCAACTAATCAAACTCTTTTTGAAAAATCCCAACAACTGATTCCGGGTGGCGTGAACTCACCTGTGCGCGCGTTCCGCAGTGTAGGCGGTACGCCAGTTTTCTTCAAAAAAGGCCTGGGTTCGAAGTTGTGGGATGTAGACGGTAAAGAATACATCGACTACATCAACTCCTGGGGGCCGATGATTGTCGGTCATGCGCATCCACAGGTGATCAAGGCTGTGCAGGAAGCGGCAGCGAATAGCCTGTCATTTGGTGCGCCTACCGGGCTGGAGCTGGAAATGGCCGAGCTGATCAATAAGTTGGTGCCGAGCATGGAGCAGGTGCGCCTGAACAGTAGCGGTACCGAGGCCACCATGAGTGCTATCCGCACCGCGCGTGGTTATACCGGCCGTGACAAGATTGTGAAGTTTGAGGGTTGTTATCATGGTCACTCCGATGGCCTGCTGGTAAAGGCGGGTTCAGGCTTGCTCACGTTTGGCGAGCCGGATTCTGGCGGTGTGCCAGCAAGTGTTGCAGCGCATACGATCACGCTGGAGTATAACAATACCCAGCAGCTGCAAGATTTATTCAAGCAATCCGGTGATGAAGTCGCCTGCGTGATCATTGAGCCGGTTGTGGGCAACATGAATCTAGTCGTGCCGCACATGGAGTTCCTCAAAACACTGCGTGAGTTATGTACCCAGCACGGCGCGGTGCTGATTTTTGATGAAGTGATGACGGGCTTCCGTGTGGCACTGGGTGGTGCACAGGCGCTGTATAACATCAAGCCGGACATGACAACTTTAGGTAAGGTGATTGGCGGTGGCTTGCCGGTTGGCGCATTTGGTGGCCGTAAGGACATCATGCAATGTCTGGCACCGGTCGGCAAAGTCTATCAGGCAGGCACGCTGTCAGGTAATCCGGTAGCGGTAACGGCGGGTCTGGAAACGCTGAAACTGATTCAAGCGCCGGATTTTCATGCCAAACTTGCGGCGCAGACTAAAAAGCTGGTGGATGGTTTGGTTGCCGCAGCAAAAGAGGCGGGTGTGGTGTTCAGTGCGCAAAGTGTTGGCGGTATGTTTGGCCTGTATTTCAGTGAGCGTTGCCCAACCAGCTACGCCGAGGTGATGCAGTCCAATAAAGAAAACTTTAATAAATTCTTTCATCTCATGCTGGATGCGGGCATTTATCTGGCACCTTCTGCATTCGAGGCGGGCTTCGTTTCAGCCGCACACACAGATGAGGACATTGCATTTACGATTGATACTGCGAAACGTGCTTTCAAACAATTGTTAACAGTTTAATTATATGTCCTGCGTTTATCATATGAGTTGCACAACAACTCATATGTATTACAGGATGCAAAATGGCGCAACTAACAGAGCAGCAGTATTGGATAGGTTGCTTACCTTGGACTGAAGTGGACAGAGGTAGCCCTCGGCAGCAATTTGCCAGGCTGGACCTGTCAGTTGTTCCAGATAAAAGCCGCGCTATGCTTGAGGTCGCCTTGGCGCATAACGGCGTTTCCGCCTCGCGCTTGCCCGGATCTCCGGGTTTTTTGCAGGTCTCACTGGCGGATCAGTCAGGAAAAAATCTCGACATTTTGCGGATGGCGGCAACCAATTGGGCGTCACCCAATAATGACAATCACAAACTGGTTGCTGTCGGCAATGAAATGCATGATCAGGATTTCTTAAAAATTGCACGTAATTCAGGGTCTCGTATTGATGCTGTTCTGGGTGGCTTGAAACAGCTTCATGCGCGGTACGGTGTTCCGCTTCATGTTGAAAGTGGCGCTGATGGTAAGCCTTATCTTGTCGCTTCGGCTGAACAGGCGGCACAGTTGTCCAATCTTAAAGCGCTGCCACTTGCGCTGGATAATCTTCCCTACGATCACACAGTAGAGGCAGCTAAAGCAAGACAGTTCGCTGAAGCAAAACCGACAACGTCAGGACGTGCTGTAACTGGCGCTGCGTTTGGTGCAGTTGCATCTATCCCCGCAATGATGGAGACCTATGAACTCGCTGAACAGGATGTAAAGAACGGGCAGGTACCTGTTGCTGCAGCAAACCATGCTACCAAATTAGCAGCTGAGGCTGTAGTTGGCAGTGCCGCTGGCGGTGCGGTAGCAGTGACGGCTGCGCCTTTACTCGCTCTCCCGCCGCCTGCAGGTGAGATCGCTTATGGGGCTGCCGTGCTTGGCGCTGGTTACTTGGGTGCAGAAGCGACAAAGCAGCTGATGGAACAGGCTGATTATTATATGGCCAAAGCTAAAACTTATTTTCAGAGTGATAAGAAGCAAGAAGTATTTAATGCTCACATAGAGAATAATGCTATTAAGGCTGGTCTGAACCCGGAGGTGGCAGTGGTTTATGCCAATAAGGCGTTTGTTAATGAGGTGGAAGCCAAATTAGCGCATTTGACATCTTCTCATCAAGGGCAGGGTGTAGAACCTTGAAAGTAAACAGCTTCTAAATTTTCAATATTCTGTGCTATGTGATTGATAGCAAGGCTATTTAACGGTATCATTGAAGGTTCCGCTAAATGTTTTGTGATTAGATAATATGGCAACAGATTTAAATAACCCGATTGGTTTTGAGAACGCAGCTACGCAAGGTGACGTAGCGTCAGTGGCCTATTCAGGTCAGCCTGCTGAGCAGGGTTTATATAGTCCTTCAAATGAACGCGATGCTTGTGGTGTTGGTTTTGTGGCGCATATTAAAGGCGCAAAAAGCCACAAGATTGTGCAGCAGGGTTTAGAGCTGCTAACTAACCTGACTCACCGTGGTGCGACTGGTTACGATCCTAAATTGGGTGATGGTGCTGGTTTGCTGATGCAGATGCCGGATGCATTCATGCGCAAAGAGGCGGCAAAGCTCAATATCAATCTGCCGGCGGCAGGTCAATATGCGGTAGGTAATGTGTTCTTGCCGCAAGATGCAAAAAATCGCGCTGCATGCGAGACATTGTTCACAAAAATCATCGCGGAAGAGAATCAAACATTATTAGGCTGGCGAGATGTGCCAGTGGATAACAGCAATATCGCTCAAGCGGCACGTGATGTTGAGCCGACCATGCGTCAGGTGTTCATCGCTTCAACGAGTGATGACCAAAACGTATTCGAGCGTAAATTATTTGTGATTCGCAAGCGTATCGAACATGCGGTGCGCGCGCTGGAATTAAAGGACAAGGCTGCATTCTATATGCCTTCATTGTCATCACGTACCATTGTTTACAAAGGCATGTTGCTTGCCAATGAAGTGGGCGTGTATTACAAAGACTTAAATGACGAGAGCGTGGTTTCAGCGCTTGCTTTGGTGCACCAGCGCTTTTCTACCAATACTTTCCCAGCTTGGGATCTGGCGCATCCATTCCGCATGATTGCGCACAATGGTGAGATCAATACTGTTCAAGGTAACGTGAACTGGATGGCAGCGCGTCATGAAGCGATGCGCTCCAGTGTGATTGGTGAAGATCTGGAAAAATTGTGGCCACTGATTGTGGATGGTCAATCTGACTCGGCCTGTTTTGATAACTGTCTGGAGTTGCTGGTTGCCGGTGGTTACAGCCTGCCACACGCAATGATGATGTTAATTCCGGAAGCTTGGGGTAACAACCCGCTCATGGATGAGAACCGTCGCGCATTCTACGAATACCATGCGGCATTGATGGAGCCATGGGATGGTCCGGCAGCGGTGGCTTTCACTGATGGTCGCATGATTGGCGCTACATTAGACCGTAACGGTCTGCGTCCAGCGCGCTATCTGGTGACTGATGACGATATCGTGATGATGGCGTCTGAAATGGGTGTGCTGACATTCCCGCAAGAGAAAATCGTTAAAAAATGGCGTCTGCAGCCAGGCAAGATGCTGCTGATCGATATGGAGCAAGGTCGCATCATTGACGATGCTGAAGTGAAAAATGCACTTGCTACAGCTAAACCATATAAACAATGGGTTGAAAAATCACGCTACTTCCTGAGCGATATGCCAAAAGTAGAAGGTCATTTGGAACTGGCGGCTGACTTGCTGGATACGCAGCAGGCGTTTGGATATACACAAGAAGACATCAAGTTCGTGCTGCAGCCAATGGCACAAAATGGCGAAGAGGGTTCTGGTTCTATGGGTAATGACGCTGCATTGCCAGTGTTGTCAGCCAAACCGAAAGTCTTGTACAACTACTTCAAGCAGTTGTTCGCGCAGGTGACCAATCCGCCAATCGATCCGATTCGTGAAGAGTTGGTGATGTCCTTGGTCACCTTCATTGGTCCAAAACCGAACCTGTTAGGTTTGAATGAAACAACGCCCCCGATGCGTTTGGAAGCCAGTCAGCCAGTATTGATGCTGGATGAACTGGAGCAATTGAAATCAATTGCAACACTCACGCAGAACCAGTATAAATCCTTGGTGCTGGATATCACTTACCCAGCTTCACAGGGCAAGGCAAGTATGGCCACTGCTGTGGCTAGCCTTACCAAAGCTGCCTCTGATGCCGTGCAAAACGGTTTCAATATCCTGATTCTGTCAGACCGCAACGTAAATGAAGATCGCATTGCGATTCCTGCATTGCTGGCATGTTCAGCAACCCATGAGCATCTGGTAAAAGCTGGTTTAAGAACTAGCACAGGCCTGGTAGTTGATACGGGTTCCGCACGTGAAGTGCATCATTTCGCGCTGTTGGCGGGTTACGGTGCAGAGGCAGTTTGTCCATGGCTCACCTTTGAAACCATTAAAGGTATGGCTACTGACAGCTACACAGCGAACAAGAACTTTGTTAAAGCCATCAGCAAAGGTTTGTATAAAGTGATGTCCAAGATGGGCATTTCAACTTACCAGTCTTACTGTGGTGCACAGATTTTTGAAGCTATCGGTCTGAATAGCGAGTTTGTTGAGCAGTATTTCACTGGCACAGCAACCAAGATCGAAGGTATCGGTTTGGATCAAGTGGCTGAAGAGGCTGTCCGCTTACACACAGCGGCATTTGGTGCTGACCCGGTATTGGCAAACAATCTTGATGCAGGTGGTGAGTATGCGTTCCGTGTGCGCGGAGAAGAGCATACCTGGACCCCTGACTCTATTGCGAAACTGCAAAATGCTACTCGTACTGGTAAATACGAGACTTATAAAGAATACGCAAAACTGATCAACGATCAGGCACGCCGTCACATGACACTGCGCGGCTTGTTTGAAATCAAGCCAGCTGCTGCGGCTATTCCTCTGGAGCAGGTTGAGCCAGCAAAAGAGATCGTGAAACGCTTTGCGACAGGTGCGATGTCATTGGGCTCTATCTCAACCGAGGCGCATGCAACGCTGGCAATTGCGATGAACCGCATTGGCGGTAAGTCAAACACGGGTGAAGGCGGCGAGGATGCAAAACGCTTTATTCCTGTAGCAAATGCAACCAGCATGGCAGAAGTGTTGGGCAGCAAGCTGATTGAGAAGGATATTCCGCTGAAAGCTGGCGATTCAATGCGTTCGAGCATCAAGCAAGTGGCATCAGGCCGCTTTGGTGTGACGGCTGAATATCTGGCGAATGCGGATCAGATTCAAATCAAAATGGCGCAAGGTGCAAAACCGGGTGAAGGCGGTCAATTGCCAGGTCACAAGGTGTCTGAGTACATCGCTAAGTTGCGATTCTCAGTACCGGGCGTGGGCTTGATTTCACCACCTCCACACCATGATATTTACTCAATCGAAGATTTGGCACAATTGATTCATGACCTGAAGAATGCCAATCCAAAAGCATCGATTTCAGTGAAGCTGGTATCTGAGACTGGCGTGGGTACTGTGGCTGCAGGCGTGGCAAAAGCCAAATCCGACCATATCGTGATTGCAGGCCATGATGGTGGTACCGGTGCCTCCCCTATCTCGTCAATCAAACATGCAGGTACGCCATGGGAATTAGGTTTGTCTGAGACTCAGCAAACGCTAGTATTGAACCAATTGCGCGGCCGTGTAATCGTGCAGGTTGATGGCCAGATGAAAACAGGTCGTGACGTAGTCATCGGTGCGCTGTTAGGTGCGGATGAATTCGGCTTTGCGACAGCGCCGCTGGTGGTTGAAGGCTGTATCATGATGCGTAAGTGCCATTTGAATACTTGCCCGGTAGGTGTTGCAACGCAAGATCCTGAATTGCGCAAACGCTTTACAGGTCAGCCAGAGCATGTGGTGAACTACTTCTTCTTTGTGGCTGAAGAAGTACGCGAACTGATGGCCTCAATGGGTATCGCGAAATTTGAAGACTTAATTGGTCGCCCAGATCTGTTGGATATGCAGGCAGGTATCGAGCATTGGAAAATTAATGGTCTCGACTTCAGCAAAGTGTTCCATCAGCCAGATATGCCAGCGAGCGTGTCACGTAAAAACAATGACGTACAAGACCATGGCTTGGTGAATGCGCTGGATAACAAACTGGTAGCGTTAGCAAAACCAGCGTTGGAAAAAGGCGAAAAAGTGGTGCTGGATATTCCTATCACCAATACCAACCGTACTGTGGGTACGATGCTGTCTAACCAAGTAGCCACCCGTTACGGCAATACAGGTTTGCCAAACGACACCATCCATGTGAATTTCACGGGTACCTCAGGTCAAAGTTTTGCAGCGTTCCTGGCAAAGGGTATTACCTTTGATTTGACTGGGGAAGGTAACGACTACGTAGGTAAAGGGTTGTGTGGTGGTCGTATTGTGATCAAACCGCCAAAAACATTCCGTGGCATTCCGCATGAAAATATCATTGTTGGTAATACCGTGATGTTTGGTGCGACAGCCGGTGAGAGCTATTTCAGCGGCGTGGCGGGTGAGCGTTTCTGTGTACGTAACTCAGGTGCAACCGCAGTGGTTGAAGGTGTTGGCAACCATGGTTGTGAATACATGACCGGTGGTACCGTTGTGGTATTGGGTGTCACAGGCCTGAACTTCGCAGCGGGTATGAGCGGTGGCGTGGCTTATGTTTACGATGAAGACGGCATGTTCGCTAAGCGCTGCAATATGGGCATGGTGGCACTTGAGAAGGTAGAAGTTGCAGAAGCAGATGCAGGCAAAATCCAGCACCTGAACCAGCCTGATGAAGTGACCCTTAAAACCTTGATTGAGAATCACGCAAACTACACAGGTAGTGTACGTGCGAAAGCATTGCTCGAAAATTGGGAAACTTCACGTGCAAAATTTGTAAAAGTAATGCCAAATGAATATAAGCGCGCCTTAACAGAATTGGCCGCAGCAGCAAGTAAGGAAGCAGCATAATGGGTAAAGTGACTGGGTTTATGGAGTACAAACGCCTGAGCGAGGCAAACTTGCCAGTGCAAGAGCGTGTTAAAAACTACAAAGAGTTCGTGCTGCATCTGACTGATGATCAGGCAAAACAGCAAGGTGCTCGTTGTATGGACTGCGGTATTCCGTTCTGTACATCTGGCTGTCCAATCAACAATATTATTCCAGACTGGAACGATCTGGTCTATCGTCAGGACTGGCGCAGTGCAATCGATGTCTTGCATTCAACCAATAACTTCCCTGAGTTTACTGGCCGCATTTGCCCTGCACCTTGTGAGGCCGCTTGTACGCTTAACATCAATGATGATGCAGTGGGGATTAAATCCATCGAGCATGCAATCATTGATAAAGCCTGGGAAAACGATTGGGTGCAACCGCAAATCAACCCGAACAAGACCGGCAAGAAAGTTGCAATCGTAGGTTCAGGCCCCGCAGGCTTGGCAGCAGCGCAGCAATTGGCGCGTGCAGGTCATAGCGTGGTTGTGTTAGAGAAAAACAGTCGTGTTGGCGGTTTGTTACGCTATGGTATTCCTGACTTTAAAATGGAAAAGTCACACATTGACCGCCGTATGGCACAAATGTCAGCAGAAGGCGTGGAGTTCCGTGTGAATCAACATGTGGGCGACAACGTCAGTGCCGATGCTTTGCTAGCAGAGTTCGATGCAGTATTGCTGGCTGCAGGTGCCGAACAGCCACGTGATTTACCAGTCACTGGCCGTGAGCTGGATGGCGTGCATTTCGCGATGGACTTTTTAGTACCGCAGAATAAAGTGAACGCGGGTGATGACATCCCTAATCAAATCAGAGCAACAGGTAAGCATGTTGTGGTGATTGGCGGCGGTGACACAGGTTCTGACTGTGTAGGCACATCAAACCGTCATGGTGCAGTGAGCGTTACCCAATTTGAATTGATGCCACAGCCACCTGAAAAAGAGAATAAAGAGCTGGTATGGCCAAACTGGCCACTCAAGTTGCGTACTTCAAGTTCACATGAAGAAGGTGCAAACCGTGACTGGTCAGTCACCACCAAAGAACTGGTCGGTGAGAACGGTAAAGTAGTCGCCCTTAAAGGCGCACGCGTAGAGTGGAAAGACGGCAAAATGACCGAGATTGCCGGATCTGAGTTTACGATTCCGGCTGATCTGGTGTTTTTGGCCATGGGTTTTGTCTCACCAGTGCAAAAGCTGTTGGAGGCTTTTGGTGTAGAAAAAGATCAGCGCGGCAATGCCAAGGCCACTACAGATGGCGCAGGTTGCTACGCTACCAGCAAAGCCAAAGTATTTGCAGCGGGTGACGTACGCCGTGGACAATCTTTAGTGGTTTGGGCAATTCGCGAAGGCCGTCAGGCTGCGCGTGCAGTAGATGAGTTTTTAATGGGTTCATCTGTATTGCCACGTTAATTCAGTTAAAGAGATAGAACATGTAAAAAAATAAAAGGATGCAAGGTAATCACTTTGTGTCCTTTTTTTATTTAGGTAAGCAAATGAATCAACTAAAAAACGACACTTTCCTTCGTGCATTGATGCGCCAACCAACGGAATACACCCCTGTGTGGATGATGCGCCAGGCGGGACGCTATCTGCCAGAGTATCGTGAAACACGCAAAAATGCAGGCAGCTTTTTACAGCTTTGCAAGAATGCGCAATTCGCTACGGATGTGACGCTACAACCTTTGGATCGCTATCCCTTGATTGATGCGGCAATTCTGTTCTCGGATATTCTTACCGTGCCGGATGCGATGGGTTTAGGTTTGTACTTTGAAGAAGGCGAAGGTCCTAAATTTGAACGCACTCTGCAACAGGAAGCCGATATTCAAAAGCTGGTGGTGCCGGATATGGCAAACCTGCAATATGTATTTGATGCCGTCAGCAGTATTCGCAAGGCGTTAAATGGACGTGTACCGCTGATTGGCTTTTCAGGCAGCCCCTGGACGCTAGCTACCTATATGGTAGAAGGCAAAGGCGGCACTGACTTTCTAACCACCAAGAAAATGGCTTATGCACGCCCTGATTTACTGCATCACATTCTGGAAACTACAGCACAAACCGTGATTCAGTACTTGAATGCACAAATTGCAGCAGGCGCACAGGCTGTGATGATTTTCGACTCATGGGGTGGTGCACTTTCACATAATGCTTATACAGAGTTCTCGCTCAATTATATGCAGAAGATTGTTGCCGGTTTAACCAAGGCCAGTGAAGGCCGTCATGTGCCAAGCATCGTATTTACCAAAGGCGGCGCATTGTGGTTAGAAGCGCAGTCTGAGATAGGGGCTGATGCCCTAGGATTGGACTGGACAGTAGATATTGGCAGCGCACGCAAGCGCGTGGGTGATAAAGTTGCGCTGCAAGGCAATCTGGATCCAGCAGTATTGCTATCAACACCTGAAGCCATAGAGAAAGAGGTTGCCAGCGTGCTGGCAAGTTATGGTCATGGTAATGGCCATGTGTTTAATCTGGGGCACGGTATTACACAGTGGACACCACCTGAAAACGCGGCTGCCATGCTAAATGCGGTAAGGGAGCGCAGCCGTCAATATCATATTTGATACACTTGGTTTAAGATGCGCCAAGTTTTAGTGTAGACTAACCTTTTAGAATTAACTTACCGCTTTAGCGGTTTTAGTTAATTGGGGATGCAAAAAACTGGTATAGGTTAGGTCGGGGCTAAAATGCCGCCGCCATGCTTCAAGCATTACGAAGTCACAACATGCTATACCATCAGTCATAAAAAAAGCCCGTTTAACGGGCTTTTTGTTTGGTGCTGAATCTATTTCAGCGACATGCGTTTCATGGTGTCATCTTTATCAATGAATTTGTGTTTCAGTGCGCCCACTACATGCAGAGTAATGGCCACCAGCAAGATCACACCTACGCTTTCATGCACTTCCTTGAACAGTTCACGGATATCTTTATTATCCAAGCCGCCAAACAGGTCAATACCAAACCACATTAAACCGTATTTGCTGTAAAGCGCCATGATGAGACCAGTCACTGGCATTGCCACCATCAGCAGATACAACATATGGTGTGTGCCGGTGGCGAGTTTCTTCTCCCAAGCTTTATATGAGGCAAGGGGTGCTGGAGGCTGATGCGTGATGCGCCATAAAATACGCAATACAACCAAGGCGAGCAGTGTCACACCCACAGATTTATGCAGGTTAAAGTAAAAGGTTCTGGGGCTAGCCTCTTCAGCCAGTGGCCATGTGTAAATGCCTAAATCAAATAAATCGAAAGCGGCTTGCTTTGCGGCATCCTTTGGAATTTCACTCATATACCAGCCGAGTGCAAACAAGGCAAAAATACCAAGGGCGATTAAGCCATGCAAAATTACAGCGACTTTTGTATAGCGTGTTGAAGCTTGATTCATAGTAATATCCTGAAGAAATTAAACTTATTATGTGTGACAAGTATCACAGCAAATAATTGCACTAAAGCGCATCATTCTAATCTGTAACACTTATACAAGGAATATCTATGCGAATTTTAATGATAACCATGAGCCTGCTAGGGCTCATAGGTTGCGCTAACTTACAGGCAGAGCAGAAGGCACAAATAGATGCGGAGGCTTTTGCGGTAGAGAATGTCGCAGATGGCATCTATGTGCATCATGGCAAACACCTGGACATTGATATTGGTTATCAGGGTGACATATGCAACATCAGTTTTGTGGTGGGCAGCAAAGGTGTCGCAGTGATTGATACCGGCGGCAGTGTTAAAGTGGGGCAGCAGTTACGCGAGGCAATCCGTAAAGTGACACCGTTGCCAGTGCTATATGTGGTGAATACGCATGTACATCCGGACCATGTGTACGGTAATGCCGCATTTCTTGCAGACAAGCCTCAATTTGTGGGGCATGAAAAATTAGCAAATGCGATGGAAACGCGTAAAGAGCAATATGCAAAACTCAATGCCAGATTGCTGCATGATGATGCGGTTGGCAGCGAGTTGGTTCAGCCTACATTGTCAGTTAAAACGACTTTGGTACTCGATTTGGGCGATAGAACACTTACATTAACAGCACACCCCGTTGCCCATACCAATACCGACGTTTCAATGATCGACAGCAAAACGGCTACGTTATTTACCGGCGACCTTTTGTTTATTGAGCGTACGCCAGTCGTTGAGGCGGATATTAAAGGTTTAATTGGCGAAATAGAAAAACTTAAGTCCAGTCCAGCCAAGCAGGTAGTACCAGGCCATGGGCCGGTCGCTAAAAATTGGGTTGCAGCGCTGTCAGATGCACAGCGCTATCTAAATGTGCTGCTGGCCGATGTGCGTAAAAGCATTAAAAATAATGAAGGTATGGAAAAGGCCATGGAGACCGCAGCGACCTCTGAAAAAGACAAATGGCAGCTGTTTGAGATTGCGAACCGGCGTAATGTAAATACCATTTACCCTGCGCTGGAGTGGGAATAAAAAAGCGGCCTGAGAGAATTTCTCAGGCCGCTTTTTTGTGTGGATAACAGAACGTTATTTTTTCAGATTATCAATACTGCATGCTGTGTTCGGGTTTAAATACAGCATGAGCAAACCGCCAGCAATTGCTAGATACTGCAATACAGGTAATTGCAGCAGGAATGTCAGTACTAGCGCGTAAATGGCCATCATGAGTGCAAATGCCTTGGTTTTATAGCCGAGGAATAAAGCTGCACCGCCTACCAGGTTGATTAAAATAATCAAAGGGGCAAATATACCGGGCAGACCCAAGCTACCCAACTGAGCCTGATATTGCTGGTAACCATCCGGATGGCTGCTAAAGCCGATAATCAATGCGATGACTTGAACTAAAAAGATTTGCGATAACAAAATACGTGCAACGGTAGGTAAATATTTTTGCATACAACACCTTAAAATAAATCGATTAATCAAAACATAAAGACGCATAATGCCTGTTACTGCTATAGCCTGCAAGGGGTAAACATTGCAACAAGACTTCAATATTGCAAAAGTGATGTGGCAAACGCACGCCACACAGCTAAAAGCTGTGCGTGAGCAAGTATTCATTGTGGAGCAGCAGGTACCCGTTGAGTTGGAGTGGGATGGCTTGGATGACAGCGCGATGCACTTGCTGGCAGTGAATCGTGATGGGGACGCGATAGGCTGCGCCAGATTGATTGGGGATGGCAGTATAGGCCGTATGGCAGTTCTAAAACCATGGCGTGGCTTGGGTGTGGGCAAAGCCTTGCTTCAAATAGCGGTGCTGTATTATCAACAGCAAGGTATTCAGCCAATCACACTTTCAGCGCAAACGCATGCGATACCGTTTTACCAAAAAGCAGGGTTTGAGGTGTGCAGTGAGCCGTATCTGGACGCAGGGATTTTGCACGTGGATATGCGGTTAAGCGTTAATTAGCGCCCATGAGTTTTAGCGTTGGGTGGGTAGGCAATGCGGGCTCGAACAAATAAATGAATCAGACAGAGGCGCGGTTCGGCTATCGGCAAGCTCGATCTAAATTGCTTAAAGCAGGGCGATTCTATAAAATCTCACCTCATAGAATTTAAGCGCTGTGCTATAAGCAAGAATTCATTTTTTCATTATTCTTCAAGGATTTCTCATGTCAAAAATCATTTTCAAAGCGGGCGAAGCAACCGTTTACTCAGAAGGTAAAGACGTTACCGCAGCAATGCCGGAAATTTTAATCGGCGCTGTTGATGGTCCAGTTGGCCAAGCGTTTGCTAACTTGATGGCACAAAGCAAAGGTCACACTGCGATGTTTGCCGTGCGTGATATAAACCAACTGGTGCGCCCAGTGTGTATGACAGTGCCAAAAGTCACCTTAAAAGGCAGCACAGATGTAAGCTTGTTTGGTGGTGTGGTGCAAGCAGCAACTGCAGATGCGATTCTTGACTGCGTGATTGAAGGCATTATCCCTAAAGAGCAAGCGAACGATTTGTGCATCATCAGCCTGGTGTGGATTGACCCGGGTTGTATTCCGCTTGAAAAAGAAGGTAAGCTGGACAAAGCTGACATGTACAAAAACAACTATGATGCGACTAAATTAGCAATTAAACGTGCATTGAACGATGAGCCAAGCATTGATGAGTTGATTGCGAACCGTCACAAAATCAAACACTGTATGTGGGAAGATTCTTGGGACCAACCTAAGTAATCATAGTTAGTTAAGACCAACAAAAAAGCGGCCGAGAGCCGCTTTTTTGTTGGGTATGTGAGTTTGTTTTTGAATCAGACTATTTTTGTGCCAGCCATCTGCGTACATTCCGCGCCAGTTTAAAAGCGACCCAGCCGGCGTGAAACCATTTGGTGTAGCGTAGCGGGCGGATGATGCCTAACAGTGCCGTTGTGCCCGCCATTAACAGCGGGTTCTGTCTGAAGTAGCGCATGATCTCCAAGCCGCGATCTGCAATAGAGAACGGTTTTCGCAAGGGCTCGATATTCTGAGCCAAGATGCCGCGCTGCTGCGCCGCCAGTTGAATCAATCTTTGGCGGCGTTCAGCTAACTGGATTAACTTATCGTTCATGCTGCTTTTATTCGCTAGTCACTATCAAGCTGCTGATAGTCTTTTGACAATTCACCCAAGCTGGCCTCAAACATTCTTGGCATGGCCTTTAAGGCGCGAATCGCAAAGAAGCTTAATAGACCGCCAGCAGCCAAAAATAGACCTGTCATTGAGCACAGCACGAGCAGGCGGTGCGTATCCCAAAAGGCAACAACAATTAATATGGCGAGTAGTACGATGCCAAAGCAAAGGCAAAACAACGCAATAAACATCATCACCAAAAGTGAAATGAGCCGTTCACGCCCCTCTTCCAAATCTGTACTCAGTAACTCCAGACGCGTATGCACAATCGCAACCAGCGTCATGGTCAGATTTTTAAGAGAAGTTAACAGCCCTTCACCCGCTTGATTGGTTTGCTCAGCCATTGCGGATTTATTTACGACCAATCAGCAGGCCAATCACCAAGCCTATGCCTGCGGCAATGCCAACTGCATGCCATGGTTTGTCATGTACGTAACCATCAGCGGCTCTAGCGGCTGCTCTGGTTTTTTCTACCAAGGCTTCCTGTGCGTCTTCCACCTTTACTTTAGCAGCGGCAAGCGAGGCTTCTGTCTTGGCACGCAGGTTTGCTACAGCCTCGCCACCCTGATTGGCGGTTGCTTTCAGCAAAGCTTCTGCATCGGCAATCACGACTTTGAAATCCGCAATCAGCTGCTCTTTGGTAACGTCTCTTACTTGTAAGTCTTCGGTACTCATGACACTTTCTCCTTTGAGTGATTAAGTCTAATATGAATCAGACATGCGCTTACAGACTTAATTCCCTGAGTGATTCAATTCACACTGCTTATGTTCATGCTACGCCTAGCCGTGTTATTCGGCAAGGCAATTACCTAATTTTGTCATGCTTCAAAGACAGTAATATTTTGCGCACCGGGGTGGGGATTGCTGCGCCGATGGCATCGTCGATATTCAGCCATAGCAGCCCGGATTCTCTGACTTGTGCTGGCTGTTGAAGCACATGAAGCAGTTGGGGATGGATATGCAGCTTAAAGTGTGTAAAGGTGTGGCTAAGCACCGGAAGCTGTTTTTCGCGGTGCACATCAAAACCGAATGTATTGTGAGCGTGCGTCACCAGATTCTCAATGGCTTCGGTTTCAGGAAAACTCCATAGCCCGCCCCAGATGCCAGTGGCCGGGCGTTTTTCGAGTAACACTTCACCGCCTTGCATGAATATCAGCATGGTAGTTTGTTTTTCAGGGATGGTTTTTTTGGGCTTGGGTGTAGGCAGTTCAGTTACGCGGTTTTGTTTATAGGCTTCACAACTGCTATTTAACGGACATGAGCTGCATTGGGGTTTGCTTCTGGTGCACAGGGTTGCACCCAGGTCCATGAGGCCTTGTGTGTAGGCGACCATTTCTGCTTGCGGCAACAAGCCCTCTGCTAGGGTCCATAGCGATTTCTCGACCTTGGGGCTACCTGGCCAGCCTGAAATAGCAAAGTGTCTGGCAAGTACACGTTTTACATTGCCATCCAGGATGGTTTGCACTTGGTTGAATGCAAATGAGGCGATTGCAGCAGCAGTAGAACGACCAATGCCGGATAGTGTCTGGATGGTTTCGAAATGCTGTGGAAAGTGGCCGCCATGTTTGTCCATGATGGTTTGCGCGGCATTATGCAAGTTGCGGGCTCTTGAGTAATAGCCTAAACCGCTCCAGTGCGCCAATACTTCATCTTGAGTGGCATTCGCGAGAGCTTCAATTGTCGGGAAGTGTGCCATGAATCTTTGATAATAGCCGATGACAGCAGACACTTGGGTCTGCTGCAGCATGATTTCTGAAACCCAGATTGCATAAGGGTCTGTTGTATTCTGCCATGGCAGGTTATGGCGGCCATATTCTTTTTGCCATGCAATCAGGCGGTTGGCAAAGTCAGTCATGCAATGTTCTGATATTCAGTGAATATAATCGGAGGTGAATCGACCTCATACATCACTACTGCTTAAAATTTAAGCAGTTTTTTAAGTTTCTGTTCGGCTTTTTCTTTTGCAATTTCTTCGGCAGATTTTGGTGCTTCAGCTGGTGCCGGTGCAGCCTCAGCAGGTGCCGCATTTGTCGTGGCTGGTGTTGTTGTGTCAGCCGCTTTCTTTTTACCTAACAGACCGCTCAGGGCATCGACTTTATCGCCGCCGCCAATCAATTCTTTCACGGCGGCGCCTTTTTCACCACCCACTTTATCCAGCAGGTTGGATTTAGCTATTGCTGTACCAATGGCCGCAAAGTCCATGCCGTATTTAGGTGCAGAAAATGTACCGGTGATTTTTACAGGTATTGCCAACCCTGCCAGTGAGTCCAGGTCTGCACCACCCTGTCCTTTTAGTGATTTTACGATGGTGGGTTTGGCCAGATAGTTGATGGTTTCCTTGCCGATATCAATATCACCTCTGCTATCGCCTTTGGCTAAACGCAGAATGGGTGCTTTCATGGCCAAATCTTCATTATGCGCTACACCGTTTTTAATATCGAAAGACGCCGTGAGTTCGCTAAAGTCGGTTTTTTTAGACTGGTCGGCACCGATGCTACTTTTGTCTTTGAAAATATTCACTTTGGATTTCATGTCGCGCACAGTGCCGGCGATATCAATGCCTTTTACTGCACCATCGGCAAGATTGACTGCCGCCTTGCCATTCAGTGCGGTTTTGAGGGCACCTACAGTGTTGCCAGAGGTGGTTACGTCTACATTCAGCGTGCCTTTGCCATCCAGCATGTCGTTGTTGATGGCATCGACCAGCAACGGCCCAATCGCGATGCCTTTCATGTCTTGTTTGAAGCTGATGCTGGGGGTGGCGCGTGCATCTACCTTGAGCAGGCCGCTCATGCTGCCTTGGTACAGGTTGGCAGCAAAGGGCGAAACCGTGACCAGGCCGCTGTCGGCTTTAAGCCCGATATTGACGTTTTGTGTGGTCACGTTGGCTAATTTTAACCAGCCGATTTTCGCGTCACCTGACGCGTTAAGCTTTTTTAGTGCACTCAAATCTATCGGGCTATCAGCTGTGCTTTTTTCGGCAGGTTTGTCGCTTTTGGTGATGTATTTATCGGCATCCAGCTTGTCGATATTCACGTTGAAGCTGTAAATCGGGTCGTTAAAACGTGAGATACCTACGCTTGCGTTCACTTGGCTGTCGTCCACTTTGGCTGCCAGCGGGTTCAGGTTGAGTTTTTGACCATCCGCTTTAAGGTCGATGCGAATATTGGATGCCTTGGTCTTGCCATATTTAAGGTTGCCTATACGTAGTGAGCCATCAGCATTGAGTGCTTTCAGTGCACTCAGATCCAATGGTTTGTCGCTGGATTTTTTGTCTGCAGAAGCACTGCTGGCGCTAATGTATTTATCCACTTCAAGCTGGTCGATATCAATGTCAAAGGTGTAAAGCGGTTTGGCGAATTGGCTGACACCCAGACTGCCCTTGATCTGGCTGTCGTCCAGTTTTACATTCAGTCCAGTCAATGCCAGTTTTTCGCCATCCGCCTTGATGTTCACGTTAAGGCCGGATACATGGTACTTGTCATACAGAATGCTGCCAATGTTCAATTTACCATCCAGCAGCAGCGATTTAAGTGCGCCTAGATTGGCTGATTTTTGATCAGCAGGTTTTTCACTGGACTTAGCTGCTGGCTGACTTGATTTTGCGATGAGCTTATTGAGGTTGAGCTTATCTGCGTTCAGGTTGAATTTGATGTTCGGTGTTTTAAAGCCAGTCACTGCAACATCGCCATTCAGTTTGGTGTCGTCAATATTCAGGTTGAATTTGCTGTTGGCCAGTTCATTCTTAACATCGGTATGTAATGCCAGGTTAAAACTGCCTTGCATTGCACCATTGGGCAGACTGGGGTCTTTAATATCGAGGTTGCCGGTCAGTTTTGGCAGATCAAAAATCAGGTTCTCAAGGTTGCCATTAAATGGCGAAGAGAATTTGCCGTTAATGGTGCGTTTGCCCTGAACACCTGCAATGTCACCGGAGATGCCGCTGCTTTGCAGCGCTTTGGGTGAGCCTTTGATATCTGCCAATGTCAGGTTGGCTTTGAATGTTTCGCCAGCTTTATCTTGCGATAAGCTTACCGTCACTTTTTTACTGGTGACCTCATCTTTTTCGGCAATTAATTCGGGCGCGTTCAAATCGACTACAACCTTGGCGCCTCTGAATTGACCGGCGAGTGCCAGTTTCAAGCTGTCGATCAGGAATTCACGTGTTTCCGGTTTGGCGTCAATATCGCCGCTGGCGGAAATGTCTACTTCTTTGCCGCCTAGTAAATCACCCTTGATAGCAGCATCCAGACCTTTTGCCACAAAGTGCTTGGTTTCAGGGTCAACCAGAAAATTACCTTTAAGTTTGGCATTGGCTGAAATTTCAGGCTGGTTGGCTGTGATAGAAAAGTCCGTAGCTAAATCAACTGGCTCTGCCAAAGCAATATGACCGGAAGTTAAATTGAATTTAGACAGTGCGTATTTGGCGCCAGTGGCTTCATCCGTGTAGTTAACGGCAGAGTCGCTTACCTTAACGCCGTCCACATCAAACTTGATGTCTTGTGATTCCTCTTCGTCTTTGCTGATTAAATCATCAAAGTTGGTGGAGCCATCTTTGTATTTGATGATATTGGCTTGGGCGCCATCAATATAGATGGTGTCTACCACCAATTGTTTTTTAAGCAATGGCAGTAAAGCCAGTGCGACCTGTGCGCTCTGGATAGAAGCAAACTCTTTATCTGATTTGTGCTCTGAAATGGAAACCTTGCCTAAATTGGCACCAATCTTTGGCCAGAAAGCCAGCTTGATATCGCCTTCAATATTGAGCGTGCGTTCTTTTTTCTCTTTGACCAGTTTAATGATGAGCGGCTTGTAGTCGTTCGGGTTGAATGTAGCTGCGATGACTGCGACTACAATCAGTAGTATTGCAATAATGCCGCCCAGGCCAAATAAACCGTATTTAAGAAATTTTTTCATTGATTCACCCATCTCAATTTTATTGCTGACGATTTGTTGATCCCCACGTCAGCGGTATAAATGCTTTAATTTAATGCACAGTCCAGTTAACTAAACCTGTATAAGCTGTGACTAGCACAATCACGCCGAAGGCAATACGATACCAAGCGAAAATCGTAAAGTCGTGATGGCTAACGTAGCGAATAAGCGCACGTACTGCAATCATAGCGCTAATAAAAGCAAATATAAAACCCATTATCCATACGCCAATGTCGTCTGTACTTAATAAAGCACGATCTTTATACATGGAATAAATAGAAGCGATTCCGAGTGTAGGCACTGCTAAGAAGAACGAGAATTCGGCTGCTGCCTTGCGGGATAAGCCAAAAAACAGACCGCCAATAATGGTAGAGCCAGAGCGTGACATGCCTGGAATCAGTGCTACTGCTTGTGCAAAGCCGAGCTTTAATGCGTCAATCGGGCGAATGTCATCCACTGTTTCGATGGTGACGGTGTGTTTGCGTTTTTCTGCCCATAAAATGATAAAAGCACCAACAATAAAAGCCGTGGCAACGGGGATAGGCTTAAATAAGTAAGCTTTTATTTTGTCGCCAAAAGCCAACCCCAGAATTGCTAATGGCAGAAAAGCAATCGCAAGGTTGATGATCAGGCGGTTGGCAATCGGGTCACGCCCGATGCCGGCAAAGGTGCTGATAAAACGTGTACGGTACTCCCATACGACTGCCAAAATAGCGCCCAGCTGAATCGCAATGTCAAACACGTTGCGTTTTTCATGATTCATGAAATTGAGCAAATCGCCCGCCAATATCAGATGGCCGGTGCTGGAGATTGGCAAAAACTCGGTTGCACCCTCAACAATGCCAAGAATAGCGGCCTTAAGCAGTAGAATAAAATCCATATAAATACGTTAAACTTTGGTTATGTTGAGGTTCTCAGGCGTGCCGTGAGGGCGGAGTAAACGGATGTTTATTTGAGCATACCCAAAACAGCACTTAGCAGGTTGCCTGAGTTGGCGTTCACTTCGCCATTGGGGGTCATTTTATCAATGACCTGCGGCAGGTATTCTGCAATCTTGCTACTGATTTCGCCTGAATCCATGCCTAGCTTGGCTGCAATCTCTGTCACTGTGTCGCTGCCTAAAACCTGCGATATCTGTTCTGCGGAGATCGGCAGATTCTCACCTGTGCTTACCCATGAGGCTGCCTGTTCGGTCAAGCCGCCTGACTTGAATTTTTCTATGACGCCTTCAAGCCCGCCATTCTGGTTAAATAAATCCATGGCCACCCGCACCATTGCGCCTTTGTCACCGCCTACTTTACTTAAAACTGCGCCTGCCAGACTGTCAAATAATCCCATGATTTTCCTTTTGCTTAATGTTATAAGTGTGAGATGCAGCTAAAAACGTTCGTTATCACGCAAGTAGCGCCATTGCCCCACAGGCAACTTGCCTAAAGTGATACTCCCTATGCGAATACGTTTTAAACCTACGACGTGCAGACCGACCATTTCGCACATGCGGCGGATCTGGCGTTTTTTGCCTTCGCGCAGTACAAAGCGCAGTTGGTCCTCATTCTGCCAGCTCACTTTGGCCGGCTTGAGTTTTTCTCCGTCCAGACTGAGCCCGTAATTCAGCAGTTTCATGCCCGAGTCGCTAAGCTCACCCGTGACGCGCACCAGATACTCTTTTTCAACGGTTGAGTCTTCACCAATTAAATGGCGGGCAACGCGACCGTCCTGAGTGAGCACTAACATTCCTGTAGAGTCAATATCCAGGCGCCCTGCCGGTGCCAGACCTTTTAGCATGCCGCGGTGAAATTGCTTGGGGTTGTGTTTGTGCAGTTCAGGGTCATCCGGCCATTGGTTGTCTGGATGCACCAACACGACAGCGGGCTCGTAGCCGTCTTCTGCCTGCCCACTCACATAGCCCATGGGCTTATGCAGAATAATGGTTACGTTTTCGGCCTGATATTCCTGCGCGTAGCTGCTGATAATAATTTCGGCATTCGGCTCAATGCGCGTGCCTAAGGTCTCGATGATTTCACCGTTTACTTTAACCCAGCCATTTGCAATCCACTCGTCTGCCTCGCGGCGTGAGCAAATCCCGCGTTCAGCCATTACCTTGGATAATCGAGGTAATTCAGATTGGCTTGTAACTGCTTTAGCAGCTAAAGCTTCTTTGTTCGAGCGGTGCTTATCAAACTCGCTTGCTACAAAGCCATCGCGTGCTTTACCACCACGACGTGGCGGGTTGCGGTAGGCGCCTTCACGATCCATTTTGCTGCGGCTGGTGCTTTCAGTTCTGCGCGCATCAGGGTTGATGGGTCTTGGCGATGGTGCGCGGCTATCGGGCGTTTGTTGTTTTGCAGGTGCCTGCTGTTCATGCAGCTTGCCATCATGGCGGTGATTGCGTTGCCGGGGTGGTGCTGATGACGGTTGCTCTCTATTTTTAGGCGACTGCGTGCTGTTTTCAGCATTTATTCGTGGAGATTCTGCACGTTGCGGCTTGGCAGGGGCGACCGTGCGATCACGCATAGCATTACTGCTGCGGCGCACAGGAGGTTTGCCAACTTTAACTTGCGTATCCTCAGGTTTCTTATTCAGTTTAAGTGTTGTCAAGGTAATGTATGTCCTGTGAGCTTATTGGCCATTTTACCAAAATTAAGTTCGATACTTGTAATTATTCCTTATTTCACTTGGTAATGAGCCGTGTCACAAATTTGACTTAACTTTGTAATTGGTCGAATATATTGGAACAGTAGTGAAAATGACAGAAATGGCTTAAATAAAGGCCATATCGAATATTTTAGGGGATGATGATGGCGTTGCGTGTAGGAGTGAATGGTTATGGGCGCATTGGGCGCATGGTATTGAGAGCTGTGGTGCAGGAAGCCGAGTTCAGCGATATTGAAGTGGTGGCAGTCAATGGCACGCAAGACCTTGATTACATGGTGTATATGTTGAAATATGACTCTGTGCATGGGCGCTTCAAGGCGGATGTGCGTGCGGAGAACGGTCATTTGGTCGTTAACGGCAAAAAGATTCATGTCACAACTGAGCGTGATCCAGCATATATTGATTGGGATGAGATCGGAGTAGATGTTTTAGTAGAGTCTACAGGTAAATTTTTAACACAAGAAAGTTGCCAGATCCATATCGACAAGGGTGCGAAGAAAGTCGTGCAGTCCGCTCCGGGTAAAGACGATACGCCGATGTTCGTTTACGGTGTGAATCATCAGGATTACAAAGGTCAGGCAATCGTGTCTGCTGCTTCATGTACCACCAATGGTTTGGCACCTTTAGTCAAAGTGCTGGATGATAATTTTGGCGTAAAACGCGGCCTGATGACAACAGTGCATGCTGCAACGGCTTCGCAACTGACTGTAGATGGCACTTCCAAAAAGGATTGGCGTGGCGGTCGTGGCGTGTTTGAAAACATCATTCCTTCCAGTACCGGCGCTGCAAAAGCGATTGGCGTGCTGATCCCATCACTCAACAAAAAGATCACCGGCATGGCATTGCGCGTACCTTCTGCTGACGTGTCAGTAGTCGATTTAACCGTAGAGCTTAACAAAGAAGCCACTTACGCACAGGTATGTGCAGCAATGAAAGCTGCCTCGGAAGGTGGACTTAAAAACGTATTGGCATATACGGAAGAAAAAGTAGTTTCTACAGACTTCCGCACTGCACCGGCCGCTTCGGTGTTTGATGCGGATGCTGGCATTATGCTGGACCCAACTTTCTTAAAAGTGATTGGCTGGTATGACAATGAGTATGGCTACACCTGTAATTTATTGCGGTTAGTGCAGCATATTGCGTAATGTGTTTTTAATCTTTTAATTGAAGTGTTTAATAGAAAAGCAGGTTTTATGCCTGCTTTTTTAACGTTAATGATTGCGAATGGTATTGTTGCCGTTCATACGGCGAATTTTAATCTACCCTTCATGGTTTGATTCTAAACTCTCTATAGAGTTATTTAACTGGAATCGACCTGTGTAAAGACTCCTATTTATATCCGCATAATTTTTTGTGAGCGTTCAGCATTTCTTTGCCACCATCTTTTAAAGTAAACCACCCTGAAGTAGGGCTAAAACTTTCTATCAATGTGCCAGCACCCATGTTGTCAGAGTACCAATCGTCACTAATGCTTCTAAAAGAGGATTTCTTACAGTCGAATTCAACATAACTGAGAGTCGATTGTATGTCTGTTTTTTCTCCGGGGTGTCCCAGTGCATCTACGTAATCTTTTAGTAGCCATGCCTTGATCAGTTTTCCATTTTTTATCACTGAGTTGTAGTCAACATAGACAGTACCATTGTCAAATTTTGCTAGTTTTCTCCATGATGAATTTAAATGCCCTCTAGGTTTCCAACCGTTTATGATTTTTGTGTATCCTCCTACAAAAATGTCAGAGTTTATTTCTATCGTACAAGTATTGATGTTTTTCGTATCCTTTGGGTTAAATTTGCATTTGGAGATATATAACTCTTCAATTTCAGATGGCATTGTTCTTAATCTATCAATGTCATCGATTGTTAAATAATAAGCATCAACTGACGAAGCGGACATCATCTTTTCAATTAAATCAGTTGGTACTGATAAGTCTTTTAGATATTCTGCCGCCTTTTTTTCTAATAACTTTTGATTGGAATTTGTATTTGTATCGGCCACTTTAAAAAATGGCCTATGTATTGCAATAAAACCAGCTTCTGGTGATTTGGCATGCTCCTTAAATTCAATACCAGCAGCAAACCTAGCTAACCCATTCATATAAATAAAAAAGCAAGCACTTCCACATATCCCATCTTTACTAACGAAAATGGACATGCCCAACGTTTTAACTATATTGCCTATCTTTATTGCTTCTTCTAGATCACCCCCCTTAGAGTTTAATAAAAGTCCAGAATGTTTAGTGCTTTTGATCTTGTTTAACAATTTATCACTGTCACCTGTTTCAATAAGTCCTTCGAGAACATATAAATTATCAACTTCTTCAATTTGAGCAGCCCTAGAAGTAAGGCTGAATAGCAATATAAATGCCAATAAAAAATATTTCACATTAAATCCCTTGCATAGAAAATGCAGTTTAATCAGTATTGATTTGAAATTCAGAACCTAGCCGACGGCTTTTTGTACAAGAAAGCGTAGCAGTTGTATGGCAATCTGTATTGTACAACCTATTTATAAGGATTGGAGAGCTGTGTTAACAGGTGGGGTGATGTAAATTGACTCACCTAATTTCTAGGCTTTTATCAAGGATAAATTATGAATTCAATTAAGATGACAAAGGACGAGGCATTAACATGTTTTCTTGATGGATGTATTTTTGGTAGAGAAAAACATAGTTGTAATATATCTATTTGGAACAATCTAATGAATGTCACCTATAACGGAAGAACAAATACCTACGATTGGATAATTGGAATAAAGTTGAAGTAGTCCACATGTAGGAAAGCCAGCATCTAGCTAGCTTTCCTACAGGCTTTAATTGTTTTATAGCTGTTTCCAGCTTATTACCTGATAATCATCACGGGCATAGCTTTGATTGCCACCATAAATGATTTGAGGTGTTAACGTTTGGTTGTCTGAAAATTTTTGCCATTTTTTGATGGCATTAGGCCAATCTTGCGCAAAAGTGCTGCCTGATTTTATTTCAACGGTTTGCAGGCCTGTATCAGTTTCGTAAATGATGTCGATTTCGTGGCCGACGTTATCGCGCCAAAAAAATAGGTTGTTGGGTTGCCCTTGGTTGTAACGTTGTTTGATGAGCTCGCTCACAATATAGGTTTCAAAAATAGCACCGCGCATGGCGTGGGTTTCTAAGCTGGTAGATGCTGTGATGCCGAGTAGCCATGTCATGAGGCCAACATCTAGAAAGTAGAGTTTTGGCGTTTTGACTAAGCGCTTACCAAAATTTTGATGGTAGGGCATGAGGCGCATGACAAGATAGCTTGCTTCTAACACGGTGAGCCACTCGCGCGCTGTCACTGCGGATATGCCGCAATCTGCACCTAATGAGGCTAGGTTAAGGAGTTGCCCAGACCTTGCCGCACACATTTTAACAAAGCGTTGAAATTGCACTAAATCACGCACGGCAATGAGTTGCCTCACATCGCGTTCTAAATAAGTGGCAACGTAGTTGGCATGCCAATCGTTTGCACTTATTTCACGGTCATACAGCGAAGGATAGCTCCCCTGAAATAGCATGACATCTAAACTTGCGGGTAGTTGATTGACTTGTATCAGCTCCGCTTGTGAGAGTGGTAGCAATTCTATGCGCCCAACACGGCCAGCGAGTGACTGCGTAATGCCAGAAATCAGCTCAAATTGTGCGGAACCTGTGAGAATAAAATCACCCATGATGTTGCGTTCATCTACCACTTGTTGCAGGTATGAGAGCAGTGATGGGCAGCGTTGCACTTCGTCTAAAATTGCGCCATTTTTAAAACGTTGTATAAAGCGCTTAGGGTCTTGTTGAGCGAATTCACGCTCATCGGGATTTTCTAATGAAACGTATTCTTTATTTGCAAAAACCGCCCTTGCAAGCGTTGTTTTACCAGCCTGCCTAGGCCCCGTAATTGCCACAATTGGGAAGCCCTTGGCGAGTCTTAACGCAGTATTGTTGGCTTGACGATTTATCATTTTACAAATATAAAGTTAAAGTTTCGATTTGTAAGATTAATGCATTCGGTAATATAAATCAATCAGTTATTAGCTGCGTATAAAAGAAAAGCCAGCTTTCAAGCTGGCTTTCTTATTTCGTTATTCCGTGCATGACACGGAATCCTGTGACTTAAAGGCGCTAGATACTGGCCTTTGTCAGCATGACGTGTTGAGATTAGACTTTTTGATAAACCTCGCTGCCTTTTTTCACAAACTCAATGGCTTTTTCCTGCATGCCTTTGGTGAGGGCTTCTGTTTCATCTACGCCCAGTTTGTCGGCATAATCACGTACATCCTGTGTGATCTTCATTGAGCAGAAGTGTGGGCCGCACATTGAGCAGAAGTGAGCTTGTTTTGCACCTTCCTGAGGCAAGGTCTCGTCGTGAAATTCTTTAGCTTTTTCCGGGTCGAGGCCTAGGTTGAACTGGTCGTCCCAACGGAATTCAAAACGCGCTTTTGATAACGCATTGTCACGAATCTGTGCGCCTGGGTGGCCTTTCGCCAAGTCAGCTGCGTGCGCAGCAATCTTGTAGGTGATGATGCCAACACGTACGTCTTCTTTGTCTGGCAAGCCCAAGTGCTCTTTTGGCGTTACGTAGCACAGCATCGCGCAGCCGTACCAGCCAATCATGGCGGCACCGATGCCTGAAGTGATGTGGTCGTAGCCCGGTGCGATATCTGTTGTTAATGGGCCTAAGGTGTAGAAAGGTGCTTCACCGCAGTGCTCTAGCTGCAGGTCCATATTTTCTTTAATCAGGTGCATCGGCACATGGCCAGGGCCTTCGATCATACATTGCACATCATGTTTCCAGGCAATCTGTGTCAGCTCACCCAGTGTTTTCAGTTCGGCAAATTGGGCTTCATCGTTCGCATCGTAGATTGAGCCTGGACGCAAGCCATCGCCTAGAGAGAAGCTCACATCGTATTGCTTCATGATTTGGCAGATGTCTTCGAAATGCTCGTACAGGAATGATTCTTTATGATGTGCCAGACACCATTTCGCCATAATGGAGCCGCCGCGTGACACAATGCCGGTCATGCGTTTTGCAGTCATCGGAATATAAGCCAGGCGCACGCCTGCGTGGATAGTGAAATAATCTACCCCTTGTTCAGCTTGTTCAATCAAGGTGTCGCGGAAGATTTCCCAAGTCAGGTCTTCGGCTTTGCCGTTCACTTTCTCCAGTGCTTGATAGATAGGCACTGTGCCGATGGGTACTGGTGAGTTGCGAATGATCCATTCGCGTGTTTCGTGGATGTTCTTACCGGTAGAGAGATCCATCACGGTGTCGCCGCCCCAGCGTGTACTCCACACCATTTTTTCAACTTCTTCAGAAATAGAGGAACCTAGTGCAGAGTTGCCGATGTTGGCATTGATTTTAACCAGGAAGTTACGGCCAATGATCATAGGCTCGATTTCTGGGTGGTTGATGTTCATCGGGATGATGGCACGGCCACGAGCCACTTCATCACGCACGAATTCTGGCGTAATCATTTTAGGAATGCTTGCGCCAAAGTCCTGACCTGGATGCTGAGTTTGCAGCAACTCGCTCATGTTTTCACGGCGCTGATTTTCGCGAATGGCGATGTATTCCATTTCTGGCGTGATGATGCCTTTGCGTGCGTAATGCATTTGTGAAACGTTCATGCCTGCTTTAGCGCGGCGAGGTAAGCGGGTCAGGTTGAAGCGCATTTCGGCTAGCTCAGGGTCAACCTTGCGTTGCTGGCCGAACGTTGAGGTCGGGCCATCCAGCTGCTCGGTATCATTGCGTTCTTCAATCCATTTGGCACGCAGTGCTGGCAAGCCGTTACGAATATCAATGCTGACTGCAGGGTCTGTATATGGACCGCTGGTGTCATATACAACCACGGGTGGATTTTTTTCGGCACCGAATGCAGAGGGTGTGTCACTGAGTGAAATTTCGCGGAATGGTACGCGAATGTCCGGGCGACTCCCCTCAACGTACACTTTGCGTGATTTCGCAAAAGGTTTGGTAGCCGCTTCATCGACTGATGCGGTTTCGTTTAAAAATTTGGGGAGGTTTTTGCCTAATTCTTTATCAGTGGCGTTCATGGTGCTTTCCTATTCATTTAAATCATGTATAGGAAAGCATTGCATGCTTTCCTACGGCGGCATGACCCGCATCAGGTTCAAAGGGTGACTCTCACTGTGCTTTAGATAGAAAACACAGACCCCTAGCAATCGGTGAAATATACGCTAAAACGACAATAAAACCAAGTGGTTAAGTCGGGATTGTTGTCTGATTGAGTAACGACTGCTTCATTTTTTAGCAAGATAAATGCCAGAAAAAGACGATAAATGTTGAATGAAGCAGCAAATCTGCGTTAAAAAAGCACCCATTAGCGCTACAGGCGTGATTAAATCAAGTTTTATTGAAATTTTTTTGCTAAACTAATAACAATAGTTACAAGCTTAGCAATTTTAATATTTGGGTGGATATATGGCACTGACTATCTATATCGTTTATTACGTCGCTGCGATTACAGCGCTGTTTCTGCACTTTACCGGCCATCTTGAGCGCTGGGGCATGGAGTGGGTTATCCTGGTGCTTGCCGTAACCGTGTTTCCGGTAGTGCTTTACCTGTAATTGTGACTCTTGTAGACCTATCTTGATTTTCTGGTCACGTATTCTTTTGCAATAACCGTCTGTTTTTTTAAGCCCAAGTTTACCATTTGCGGAAACGCGCCATTTAGCCAGGCAAAGAATGATTCCGGCTGACCAATAAATACTTCCTGCTTTTCATTTTCCAGCGCTTTAACCACAATCGCTGCCACTTTATCCGGTTCATCCAGATTGCCACCGGTTTTTGCGAGCATGGCTAGCGTGGCAGCATCATTCATCGATGTATTGACCCCACGTGGTGCGATGTAGGTTACCCCTATGTTGGTATCAAACAGCTCACGGCGCAGCGCTTGTGAAAAACCATGGATGGCAAATTTGCTTGCGCAATAAGTGGCGTAATGCGGAAACCCGAGTGAGCCAAAAACTGAGCCTATCATCACGAAGTGACCTTGATTGCGGGTTTTGAGTTGCGGTAGAACGGCGCGTGTGAGCTGAATCGGGGCGGTAATATTGGTATGTATCATCTGGGCGATGCGCTCAGGTGATTGGTCTTCAAACTGAATGAAGTCCAGAATGGCAGCATTATTGATGAGTATATCAATGCCGCCCAGTTTTTCTGTCGCAATGTTGGCAACAACTTGCGGGGTTCCATCGACCTCGAAATCAGCGACAATCTTTTCTGCATGGATACCTTTTGTCGAAATCTCGCATGCCAAATCATCCAGTTTGCTGGCATCTCGTCCAACAATCGCCAGCTTGGCGCCTTTGCCTGCAAGCATGAGTGCCAGATGTCTGCCGATGCCGCCAGTGGCGCCAGTCAGTAAGATGCGTTTGTTTTTAAGTTGCATGGCTTGCCTCATCAGTGATGCATATATTCTGCTTCTATTGTACGGAAAATATCGCCATATAGCTTATAGAAAACTTTAGCGCTGTGAATGAGCATGGTCTGATCACGCTTGTCTGTAATCTGGTTCACCAGACTTTCATAAAATGACACGTGGCTAATATCGAGCGAGCCGTGGGATAGCAAATAACTGAAGGCTTTTTTGGGTAGGTTGAGGCTTTGCATCAGGGTCTCCCCAGCCTGCGTAGCTACAGCGGTGCTTGTGCCTTCCAGTACTAACACCATGCCGAAGAATCCAATCGGATTAACACGGTTAATCATGTCGTATGCATAAGACACCATCACTTCGGTGGCGACGCATGCGCTGGTTTTTTCTGTTGCACTTGCACGCACAGCTTCTTTATCACCGCCGCATTCAGCAATATCATTCAGCACCCATTCCTGATGTCCCATTTCTTCTTCGATGTATTCGCCGATGGCAGTGCGTAGCCATTCATAATGACCAGGCAGGCGAGCGCCGCAGGCCATGAGCAAAGGTGTGGTGTGTTTAACGTGATGGTAGGCTTGCGTTAGAAAGCCGACATAGGTTTCTTTGGAGATTTGCCCTTTTGCACCTTGTGCAATCAATGGCAGGCAGAGTAATTCGGTGCGTTCTGTTTCAGTTTCCTTGAGGAGGGTTTGGTAAAAGCTCATGCATGATTTCCTTCTTCATATAATGCGTTGACTCTATCTTGATAACATTGCCAGATCATGTCACGGCGATTTCTACTGTTTGCAGTCAATTGTTCGTTTTGCAAAGTGAATGGCTGGTCTGCAATAATCCAGCGACCGATTCTGGCGTAGTCTGGCAGCTGCTTGTTTACCTCATGTATCGCAGAGGTAATTTGTGCTTCCGATGCATTTTGTCTTGGCACAATCACGGCAACGTTCCATGGTTTTGCCTCGCCGTATAAAGCTGCCTGAGCAATGTGGGGCGATATTTTCAGTTCACGCTCCACCCATTCTGGCGATACATTACGGCCGAATGAAGTAATGAAAATGTTCTTTTTGCGACCGGTAATAAACAGAAAGTCATCTTCATCCATGTAGCCGATATCGCCTGTGTAAATCTTATCCTGGTTAGCATACTCCTGACCTACGTAGCCAAGATAGGCGTTACCAGCGACGACGATTTCGTTTTCATCCGTAAACTCAATCTGAATGTGTGGCAATGCTTTGCCAACACTGCCGATTTTATTGATGTGGGGTTTGTTGAGTGAAACCACTGATGCACATTCGGAAAGCCCATAACCTTCATATGCTGTTATCGCCAGTTCTCTAGCTCTATCCAGTAATGCAGGTGAAACAGACGCGCCGCCCACGGCGAGAAAGCGCAGGGTTTTTGGTGTGGCTAAACCGGTTTCCAGATAGGAAACGAGCGCATGCAGTAACTCAGGTGTAAAGATAGCTGTACTGGCATTTGTGTCAGTTAAAGTTGCCAATAGCTTTTTAACATCCAGTCCGCTTGCGCCATTGAGCCCCACTCCGCTACTTGGCAGTAGCACGCAAGTGGCGCCTGCGAGTAGTGGGGCATAAATACCTGCGACGTTTTCCAGCAGGGTGGCTAATGGCAGCACGTTAAGATGTCTGTCATTTGAGGTTAATTGCGTCGCTTCTGCAATCGATTGTGCGACGTTCAGCATATTCTCGACACTCAGGCATACGCCTTTAGGATTGCCTGTAGTGCCCGATGTATAAGTAATTTTTGCTGTGTCTGCAGGTAAGTTCGGCTTTTCTGCCGCATACAATGAGAACAGCGTGAGCCTTTTCCCAGCCAATTGAAATTGAACGGTATGCAAGGTCACACTTGCTAATAGCGGTGTGAATAGTTCAGAGCGATCCGTAATAAGTAATGTCGCACCTGCGTCGCGCATCGCATGCAGCCATTGCGCCGGCGAGAAAAAGAACGGTAAGGGAATAAGTGGAATACCACATTCGAGTGCCGCCAAGTCAAGCACAGCCCAAGCCGGATGATTCTCTACAGCTAAAGCCATGGTGGGGCGTTCGCCACTGGAAAGCTGTTGCCACGACTCAACCAGTTGCTTGATTGCATGGTCTAATTCGGCGTACGTAAGGGTAATATCTACCCCTTGTAAGGCTATTTTCTCAGGCAGGCGCTGCGCATTTTGCGTGATTGCCTGATTAATCAAGTGCTGTTGTGTCACGCTTATAGTTCCGCCACTCCTCGAATCGCAATCACTTGCGGACCATTGTCGTAATAGCTGCCCCAGGCTGCTTGCTCACTGGGGTTCAGGCGCGATTTGTCAGCAGCTTGTAAGGCATAAACATCGCGGCCACCTTTGATCAGGCCATTCTGTAAACTGCGATGGGCGGTCGCTACGCACCACTCTACCCCAATGTCCAGACTATGTTGAATCACGTGTGCGATCAGAATGCCCGCGTTACGAGGGTTTGAAACTGCCAGATTGCCGATCTCGGTAATCTGGCTGCGAGAGATTGCTTTGCTAAAGCGATTGGATAGCAGTGTTTCTACTGGCACATCTAAATAGCGCTCCAGAAATAACGGAAATTTTTCGGCCTTGCGCATCCCAAATGCTGCGACCAATTCATTACTCTCATCCCTCAAGGTTACGAGTTCTGGCATGAATTGCGTAACCTCGGCCCCGTAGGTTTTCGCGAATATTTCATGCACGAACTGTTCAACTTCAGCGCGATCGGCTGAATTTGCATAGGAGGTTGCAACTTTGATATTCTCTGCACGATGTCTTTTTGCCGCAGCGTGTGGTCGGCTCTGGTAGGCGGCCTCCGCATTAAAAAATAGTGTGTTTGAAGCCAAATTTGCGTTTGCCAGATTAATATTTGAAAGCGTAGCAGTCAGCATCTTTTTACATGCCCCAAGTAATGTTGTGCTTAAACTTACGCAATTTACGTGCCCAAAGGCAATATAAGCTGGCAATGAACTGACATTGTTAGAGGCTATGCGTGCTTTTTCTAAACGTTCACTATATAAAAATCTCTTTTAATCATAGGGTTGTTGCTTATGGTTTGTTTTTGGAATAGAAATTTCAAGATATGCGGATGTGCCCAATTATCTCAATTACGTCCGGTTCATGCGTGCCTTGTCAATCTTTTATCCTGCAAATTATGTAGCCGTTGGCTGGCTACTTGCGCTCCAGAGCCTGCAAAATTTGCAGAGACTGAATCATCGATGTGCCTTCAATCCCTGTTAAAACAGTAGGTTATTAACATGGCATATTGTTTGCCTTGTAAATCTGATGATAATTAATAAGAGCGCTATGCAATCAGATATGCTGGCTTTTAACCCGCGGGTGCGCTGTGTTTGGTTTACACATCTACTGTTAAGTTTGGTATTTGCTGTATTGATGGCCTTGGTTTACCCAGTCTTGCAATTAGATAGGTATGTGACGGATTTATTCTTTGATGCGAATTTGCAGCAGTTTCCATTGAAACATCATCCGCTTTTTGAACAATGGGCACATACAAACCTTAAGTGGCAGATGGTTTCAATTGCATTGGGCAGTTTGTTGGTATCAGGCGCAGCTTATTGGGTGCGTGCACTTAAACCTTATCAAAGTGCTTTGTTTTGGGTTTTTGTCGGCATGGTGGTTTCTACTACAGTCGTTGCCATACTAAAACACTATAATCAGCACGGCTGTCCCTGGGATCTTGCGATTTACGGCGGAAATTTGCCATTTTTTGAATTGTTTTCAAATCCTCCGTCTGATATGGAGGCTGGACGGTGTTTTCCAGCAGGCCATCCGTCTGGCGGTTTTGCACTACTAGCGTTTTATTTTGCTTTTATGCGTAGTTGGCCACGTTTTGCTGACCGCATGCTTTGGCTCGCGTTGTTTTCCGGTTTGCTAATGGGTTTTGTGCAAATCATGCGCGGTGCCCACTTTTTATCACATGTACTTTGGAGTGGCTGGGTGGTATGGGTGTCCTTACTTGTTTTGTATTGGATATGGCCGCCAAACCCGGTGCTATCTGTTAAGAGTTGATTTTCTTAGATCAACAACTTTAAATCAACAACATAGAGAAATAGAAATTTAGAAACAAAATGACTGCATTTTCAAGTAAAAAATATTATACCGTTCCTTTTACTTTGTTTATTGCCATCATGGCACTGGCAGTATGGATGCTGCTGCGTGTTGTATTAAGCCTGCAGGTGGGATTTTCGCAATTGGCATTTGGCGAGATTCTCGGCGTCTTTTTGAAAGGGCTTTGGTTTGATGTGGCTGCTTTGGCCTATTTGATCGTGCCGTGGTTGTTGTTTTCTATCCTGATGCCTGATCGCTTCCGTGCCAAACCCTGGGTTAATAAAATGCGTTGGACCGTGGCATTTCTGGTGACATTCGGATTGGTCTTTGGCGCAGTGTCAGAGTTTATCTTCTGGCAGGAATTCACGACGCGCTTTAATTTCATTGCAGTCGATTATCTGATTTATACGAATGAAGTCATCGGTAATATCCGTGAGTCCTATCCCGTACCATTGATATTGCTGGGTATTGCATCGGCAGTGTTGGCCGCATTGTTCATGCTGAGCAGGTGGGTGCGGTTTGAAAATACGCAGAAGCCTCTCGGGAAGAAGTTAAGTTTTGCTTCTGCAGCAGTGGCATTGCCTTTATTGAGCTATCAATTCGCCAATGTGGATCAGATGGAATTTAGTAAAAATAACTATGCCAATGAGTTGGCAGGTAACGGTATTTTCAGTTTCTCGGCAGCGGCACGACGCAACGAACTGGATTACGATAAGTTCTACCGAACCATACCGCAAACCCAGGCGTCGAGCATATTAAAGTCTATCGGTGTTGATCGTAAAACAACGCAAGCTGTGATGGTGGTTGATCAAGATAAACGTCAGGACGCGATCGCTTTGGGCCCATTCAAACGTCGCCCAAAAAATGTCGTGCTGATTTCCGTGGAGAGTCTTTCCGCTTCCTATTTAGGGACCTACGGGGGGCAAGAGAACTTGACCCCTTTTCTGGATAAGCTGGCTAGTGAAAGTCTGGTATTTGACAGGTTATTCGCAACGGGAACACGCACCGTGCGTGGCTTAGATGCCCTTTCAATCGCGATACCACCTATTCCTGGTCAGGCCGTTGTGCATCGCCCAGAAGCAGATCATCTGGCGACAATCGGTGAATTACTTGAAGCGAAGCACTATTCCACGTTCTTTATTTATGGTGGCTATGGTGTATTTGACAGCATGAACACTTATTTCAGAGGGAATGACTATAAGGTGGTAGACCGTACGGATTTTGATAAGTCTACGATTCAGAGCGAAAACGTCTGGGGGGTGGATGATGAGAGTTTATTTAAAAATTCAATCAAGCTGCTTGATGAAAACGCAAAAACCGAGAAACCGTTCTTTGCGCACATCATGACGACCAGTAATCATCGGCCATATACTTTTCCTGCTGGCAAGATAGATTTGCCACAGGGTAGCCGTGGAGGCGCGGTGAAATACACGGATTACGCGATTGGTCAGTTTATTGAAAGTGCCAAAACCAAGCCCTGGTTTAAAGAGACGTTGTTTGTGATTGTGGCTGACCATTGTGCGTCGGTGGCTGGAAAAACCAAGCTGCCAGTGGCAAAATACCATATCCCGTTGTTTTTCTATGCACCGGACTTGCTGCCTGCCGGGCATTACTCACGTCTTGCGAGTCAGATCGATATCGTACCAACCTTGCTGGATGTGCTTGGTACATCGGGCGCGGAACATTTCTATGGGCAGTCGATGTTTGAGGCTGCGTCTAAAAAAGCTCCTGAGCGAGCATTTGTCAGTAATTATCAGTCGCTTGGGTATTACAAAAACAATAAGCTGGTTGTACTTTCTCCCAAGCAAGCGGTTGAAACGTATGAGATCGACCCCAAAACGCTGGACGCGAGTTTGAGTAAGTCCGATGAGCGCTTGGTAGAGGAGGCGGTGGCTTATTACCAGACGGCCTCACGTGCCTATAAACACGGTGACTTGAAAGAGTTTGCCAGCCTAGATTGAAATAAAATCACTCACAGTTCAGGCTAGGCGCACTGCCGCTCATGTCACCATTAGGCAGAATCCAGAAGATGGGTTTTACGCGTGAATCGACTTTGCAGGCATCGACATAGGCAATGCTGCCAGTCATTTCCTGCACGTAACGAATCGCAGCCTCATCAGAGTGAACCACATGCGGTGGTGACACGCCATGGAAATATAAACCGTTCCAGTAATCGTTCTGAGCATTGGGGAGTGTTCCGAGTACGCTGCTGGAAAATTGTAGCCTTAGCGCATGGTCTGAGGGTAGGTTGATTGGGTGAATGCGCTGACCATTTGCCCAATAGCTCTTTTTTCGCCAGTAAATCAACTTGAGCTCGCTTAGTGTCATGACTTTGTTTGAGAAATCATCGGCAACGATGACGGCAATCGCTGTTTTCTCTGTAGCCAAGCCATTTGTTTGGACAAGCAGGCTAGTCCAAACAAATGCTACGAACGTGAGCGTACGAATCAAGCCTTGCTTTTTCATTAAAACAACACCGCGAAAGAAGCCAGGAAACCACGCGGGGATTCCGGTTGATTACCACTGCCGCCGGTAAATTCAAACTTTAATAATTGTGTGGGTTTAACATGCCAGGTTGTGCCTAGCAGCCAACGTTGATGATGTCCTTCATCAGGACGGTGGAAGGTTTCAATACGCGCTATTCCAGTCCAGTTTTCAGCAAGCGGCAGCGGGATGGCTGTTTGCAGATAGGCACCGCTTCCCCCGTCCTCATTGCGGGTGTCCCAGCGCTGGAACGCCTCTCCTAAAAATTCGATACCCTGGTAGTGCGTGATGAAATCGAACCCAAGCATACGGTAACTTGGGTTGAATATGGTTTTTTCATTGAACGACATGACATTCAAGCCAAAATTGGCATCCTGACCAAAGGTCACGCGCGCGCCTTTCACGTTTCTGTATTGAATTTCATTGTCATCTTTCATCTGGTCTTTGAGTGTTTCGATGAATACCGAATATTCGAGGGCACTTTTATCCATAGGAATTGCGCCATATGCCATCAGGCCATTCGCAGCGATAGGAAACAGTCTGCTGGTCGCCAGCGGGCGTGTGCTTGTCCAAACCAGCGGTGCTGCGTGTAGCTGGTTCCAGCGGCCAGTGGGCGTTAAAAAGCGACCCGCACGTAAGTTGATTTTTTCAGAAAAATTGTAGTCAAGGTAAAGCCGTTCAAGGTCGAGATAACTTTTTCTAGAGTGCAGTTGATTATCGCTGTCCCATGTCAGTGGATATTCTAATTCCAGTTCGCTGAAGAATTTGAAACGGCTTTCGTTCTCCCATGTCACAATCAGACTGATTTGGTTGATCGTAGCGGTGGCTTGTTCATCTCGCGGCAATGTGATGCTTGCATTCGCATAGCCGCCTATCCTGAATGCACCAATAAAGCCGTTTTCTTCGCCCATGGACTCATCAGCGCTCGCAGCCTTGCACAGCAGTAGCAGCAAGGCTACACTGCCATTACAGATAAGTTTGTTTAAACGCATGGCGACTCCAGATTGATATCGGCGATGGTGATCGGGATAAGATATTAAGCATTCGAATTAAATTATATGTTATTCGATGTAACCTGATATTTTAACCGCTATTTTAATGTTGTAGCGAAGCGTGACATTGGAACCTTCCGGTTGAATAGAGTAGAGATTTTGAGAAAAATTCTGGCACCTAGACTGAGCAAGCAGTTATTGAAGAAGCCGCTTCCCGTCAGGAAGCAGTTACTGGTCGCATTTCTGCTGACGGCATTGTTGCCGATGCTGATCATGACGGTGCTGACATTTTATCAGGCACGCACCGTAGTGCGAGATGAGATCGTGCGGGATATGCAGGCGCGCGCCAATGCTGCGCTTAGCGAAATTGACAACATGATGTTCGAGCGTTTGCAAAATGTCGTTTCATGGAGCCGTCTGGAAATTATGGATGAAGTCGTGGTAGGCGATGTGGATAAACGGCTCTCTAATTTTCTGCACGAGCTCACCACCAGTTATCGCGGTGTATATCAAACTGTTTACGTGGTGAATCGGCAGAATCTGGTGGTTGCATCCAGTGAGCCATCGCAAATTGGCAAGCCGGTAGAACGGCAACCTGAGTGGCTGAACATCCAATTTGCGAATCATCACGTGAAGCTGTATGAAATAGCACAGCAAAGTTTGCCGATCGCCAGTGATATTCTGGATGCGAATCAGCAGAAAGTGGGTACATTATGGGTGAATTTCAATTGGCGCTATATCCAAAATATTCTCAAGAATACCGAAAACCAGGGCAGTGCTGCTGCGTTAGTCAATCTGGATGAGCAAGGCCGGAAGAAGCGGGTGCTTGCAGAAACGCAGCATTGGCAAGCGATTATTGCGGCACATGATATTTCGGTGAATTCCGAGGCTAAAAATCTGGCAACGCCGCCTCTTTTTAACTGGCAAGTAAAAATCGCACAATATCGTTACGTGGTGATGGCGCCAGTGCATCGTATGGGATACATTTTTATTGTGTTATTAGTGGTTACCGCATTGCTGGCAACAATGCTGGCCGCGCCATTGGCCAAAAGTATCACAAGGCCGCTTGCTCGACTGACGGATTATGCCAATCGATTTGTACGTTCATCACAAGGTGTTTTGCCGCCGGTAGATGGGCCTGTGGAGGTGCGGGAGATGACGGAGGCTTTTTCCAAAATGATGGAAGATCTGGCCGTATCAAAAGATAATCTGACGCGTGCAGCCAAGCTTGCAGTGGCGGGGGAAATGGCTGCGGCGATGAGCCATGAAATCAGAACGCCTTTGGGAATCTTGCGCTCATCGGCTCAGGTGCTGGCGCGTGAAAAGAATTTGAGTGTGGAAGGTTTGGAAGTGGCCTCATTCATTACCACCGAAACTGAACGCCTGAACAAGCTGGTGTCTACTTTGGTTGATTCAGCAAGACCGCGCCAGCCTGAGTTTGCAATGCATGATATGGTTGCTTTGGTGGAGCATGCAGTTGCCATGTTGCGCATGCAGGCGAATAAAAAAGACATCATCCTGGACCTCTTGATTGAAGGTCTCACAACGGATGCCGCCCCCAAGGAAATATGGGTTGAATGTGATGCCGAGCAAATCACACAGGTTGTGTTGAATTTGTTGTTGAATGCGATTCAGGTGCTGCCGGTGGGCGGCAGGATAGTCGTGTCTTTATTGGACGGGCTGGACAATGTTATTGTCAGTGTTGCAGACAATGGCGTCGGTGTGACGGAAGCGCAGAAAGCACAGATATTCGACCCGTTCTTTACGCAGCGTCCTGGCGGTATTGGTCTGGGTCTGGCCGTGTCAAAACAGATCGTCACCGCGCATTTCGGTACACTGACTGTTGAACAGAGCCGCTTGTTTGGCAGTGGTGCAGATTTTAGAGTGAAGCTGCCAAAACAGCAGTTAAGTTAAGCGGTCGTACGCTAATTTTATCTATATACATTTTTAAGTGAGCTTATGTCAGAAAGTACCAAATATATATTAGCGGTTGATGATGAACCCAGCATGCTGCGCCTGCTCGAAATAAGTCTGCGTCAGGCGGGTTACCAGCCACTGACAGCCAAAGATGGGCGTGAGGCTCTGGATTTGATACGTACCCGCAGTGTTGATTGCGTCGTAACAGATTTGCATATGCCCCGTATGGATGGCTTGCAGTTATTAAAAGAGATTCGCCAGACAGATGCGGAGCTGCCGGTGATTATTGTCACTGCACAGGGTGAGGTTAAATCTGCGATAGAGGCCATGAAGAGTGGCGCGTCTGACTATATTCTGCGTCCGTTCGATCTTGAAGAGCTGGAGCTTTCGATTAAGCGGGCGCTGTCTTTCTCGCGTCTGGTCGTTGAGAATCAATTCCTGCGTGAAGTTAAGTCTGTTGATGATACTGGCTTGATCGGGAACAGTCCGGTGATGCAGCAGTTGCAGCAATCTATCCGGCAGGTCGCACCGGAAAAAGCCACGGTGCTGGTTGCGGGTGAGACCGGCACAGGTAAGGAGCTGGTGGCACGCGCTATCCATGCCGGCTCTCCGCGCGCAGATGCCTTGTTCGTGGCGGTCAATTGTGCGGCGATTCCCAATGAAATGCTGGAATCGGAATTGTTCGGACATGAAAAAGGTGCGTTTACGGGAGCTATCAAGGAACGTATCGGCAAATTTGAGTTGGCGGATGGTGGCACGCTGTTTCTGGACGAGGTGACTGAGATGCCAATGCAGCTGCAGGCCAAGCTGTTGCGTGCGTTACAGGAAAATGTCATCGAGCGTGTGGGCGGCAATCACCCGATTCAGGTCGATATCCGCGTGGTGGCGGCCACTAACCGCAATCCGCGCGAGGCGATCAAGGACGGTAAGCTGCGTGAGGATCTTTACTATCGACTTAATGTGTTCCGCATTGATCTGCCTGCGTTGAAAGAGCGAAAAGCAGATATCGATGCGTTGGCAAAACATTTTCTGGCAAAACGGCGTGCGGATATTTCCGATGAGGCGGTTAACGCCTTAATGCAATATGATTGGCCCGGTAATGTCCGTGAGTTGGAGAACGTGCTGGAAAGAGCGGCTATTATCAGCGGCAACCAAACGATAATGTCTAAGCATTTACCCGCTGAAATGTCAGAAAGAAACGGTCAGCTGTCTGTGGCGGATGAAGTAATATCAAACGCTGTTTTAGCCAATACGCTCTCGTTGCCTCATGCAGTAGAGGCACTGGAGCGTCGCCTGATTTCAGAGGCTTTGCTGGCGACTCAGGGCAACAAAAGCCGTGCAGCAAAGTTGCTGGAAATCAGTGAGCGCTCACTCTGGTACAAGTTAAGCCAATATCAAATGAACTGAGTCATCGTTAAGACGTTTTTGCAACGTTTAAGCCTGATTTGGTATATGCCCCCTGCACGTATTGAAGAAGCTTTCTTTGTGTAATACTATGCGGTGGTTCTTTCAACTGCTTGAATTTAGGGGTAGCAATATTGCGTTTTAATAGCACTTTCTATTATTTACTGATGCTGGTGGTGACCTTCCAGGTAAAGGCTGGAGAATCCGGTTCCAAGGGTCAGGATACGCTAACACAGCTTCCTCTTGAGCAGTTAATGACGATGGATGTGCAGAGTGCATCCAAAATCGCCAGTCAGATAAGTGTTGCGCCTTCAGCTGTCAGTATTGTGACTGCAGACGATATCAAGACTTACGGCTATCATACGCTCGCTGAAATACTGGAGAGCATGCGCGGCCTCTATATCAGTAACGATCATACCTATGCTTTTTTAGGTGGACGCGGATATGGGCGCCCGGGAGATTTCACTGGTCGTATCATGCTGCTGCTGGATGGCAATCAGGTCAATAACAATATCTATAACAGCGCCGGCCTTGATTACACGGGCATCATCGATCCTGCGTTGATCGAGCGCGTTGAGTATGTGTCAGGCCCCGGCTCTACCATCTACGGTAATAATGCATTCTTCGGCATTATCAATATCGTGACCAAACGCGGCCATGACATCAATGGTGTGCAAATCACCGGCGAGATTTCCAGTCACCAGGGGAGAGATGCCAAGATTCATTACGGCAAGCGTCTGGAAAATGGGGCTGAGGTATTACTTTCAGCCTCCGGTTTTAATAGCGATGGCCAGAATTACTATTTTCCGGGGGCCGTCAGCGCGACCAGTGATGGTGTTGCGCGCAACCTTGATGAGCAGCAAAGCCGGCGCTTGTTTAGCAAAGTGGAATGGGATGGCTGGCTAGCTGAATTAGCCTATTCAACGCGCAAAAAAGATCTTCCGACCGCCCCCTATTCTGCGGACTTTAATGCACCTTATCGTGATGAGAATACCGTGCTGGAAGCCAACTTAAGGCATGACAGCCGTTTGAGCAAGTCGCTGCAGCTGTCCTTGAGCGGATACTATGGCAAGTATGGTTACGACCGGATTGCAACACATCTTGCTGCGCCATGGAAGTTAACTTCAGCCGGGCAATGGGTGGGGTTAAACGCGCAATTGGTCGGCACCTGGTTCGAGGGTCAGCGTATTCTTCTGGGGGCTGAGTTCAGAAATGATTACCAGCAGGAGATCAGTACGCCTGATGCGGATTTTGATGCACATGAAAAAACGTTGAGTTTTTATGTGCATGATGAAGTTTCATTGAGCGCGAAATGGAAATTGAATGCAGGCGCCCGGGTGGATTATCACAAAGACGAAGCTGGAGAAATGTCTGAAGATACCAGCCCAAGGCTGGCACTCATCTATCAGCCGATTGAAGCCACTAGTTTAAAGCTGTCATGGAGTACAGCATACAGACGCCCCAATCTGTTTGAAAAAGGCTATGCAGACCATTTGCTGTCAGATAACCCAAACCTTAAATCTGAACAGATGGAGGCTGCAGAGTTCGTGGCAGAACATCATTTTGATCGTGATACGCGAATCCTGGCATCTGTTTACCGGTATGAAACTGAAGACTATATCTGGAGCGTGCCCCTTCCCAATCCGTCTATTCAAACTCAATTTAAGAATAGAGATGGCGGTACTGCAGAAGGATATGATCTGGAGTTCGAAAAGCATTGGAATAACAATATGCGCTTACGCGCTAGTGCAGCATTCCAGAATGCAAAAAATGCATATGGGCATTGGCAAATCAATTCTCCGCGTCAGATAGGCAAGCTCAATTTCTCTATGCCATTGCTTAACCAGGCGTGGCGAGCTGGCTTTGAGTTGCAATCCTATGGTGAGCGCAAGACTGAAACGGCGACTATCATCGCTGGTTACACCTTGGCTAACCTGACGATCTCGGCAGATCAATTGCTGCCAGATTTTGGCATTGCATTCGGCATTCGCAATCTATTTGACCGCGATTATGATGCTGTGGCGCCGCGAAGCAATCTTACAAAATTTAGCCAGAATCCGCTGATTTCAATCCCACAGGATGGACGGACTTATTGGCTAAGAGCGACTTACGACTTTAAATGAAGCGCTCTGTAGTATTTTCAATTTTTTCGGCAATAATTTTATTGTCTGCTTTTATGCGTTTGGCATCTGCGGAGTCTATTCCGGAGTATGATATGAAGGCTGCTTATCTTTATAACTTTGCCTCGCTGACTTCGTGGCCAGGGCATACAGGTAAACAGATCAGGCTTTGCGTGCTCGGCAAAGATAGTTTCAAAGGTAGTCTGGAAAAACTTGCTTCGAATAATACTGGCAGCTTGAGTATCAATTTGGCATATTTGCCCAATTTAAAAGCGTCTGCTAATTGTCAGATGCTTTTTATCGACGCTTCCGAGTTGGCTAGAGCCGAGGATATTTTGCAGTATTTGGATAACAATCCGGTGTTGACCGTGACAGATAACCCGGACATATTTAACTCAGGTGTGATGATTGGGTTGTTTGTGGAAAATAAACGGCTTATTTTTGATGTTAATTATGCGCGGACGCAAAATGCGGGGTTGATCGTCAGTTCAAAATTGCTGCGTGTCGCGCGTAGGGTCGTGCAATAGCGTCGATATGACCAATAAAAAAACAATCAGAGGTGAAATCAGGAACCTTGCTGCCGGAGTGGCGCTGCTGGTGCTGGTGATTACTTTTGTGTTTGGCGCCATTTACAAAGTAGTATCAGAAAAAAACGAGGCTGAAGCTGAATTAAGAGTGCTTGCCGAGATTACTGCGCTTAACAGTCAGTCGGCGCTGATGTTTAATGACAGGCGTGTGTCCGAAGAAACGATTAGTGCACTTGAGCCCCGGGCAGATATCCTCAGTGCGGAAATCATCAATCTGCAGGGCAAGTTGCTGGCACATCGTTTTTTTGATCGCAACGGTACGCAATTCGGAGATGCGAACAGGCTTTATCGCATGCTCAGCCATTTAATCGAGCGCATTCTGGGTGATAAGGCGATTGTGGTCATTGAATATCCTGTGCAGATGAATGGCAATCCACTAGGCAAAATCAGGCTGCATGCGGATATGAAGCCGATATGGATCGATATTCTTTACTCGCTGACTGTATCAGTGGTCACTGCAATTTTCGCCCTGACCTTAAGTGCATTACTGGCACGTAAAATGCTCAGGCATATTATGCAGCCCATCGAGCGCTTGAGTACCAGTGCTGCAGCAATTGCGAAAACACGTCAATATTCGCAGCGGGTTGAGAAAATGGCCGATGATGAGCTGGGGGTGCTTACAGAGCAGTTTAATCAGATGCTGGATGAGGTTGAAAGTCGGGACAAAGAGCTAATTGAGCAAAATGACTTTCTGGAACGTGAAGTGCAGGCGCGGACCCGTGCGATCAGGACTACGATGGAAGAGATGCGGTCGCTGCTTGATTCCATGCCTGAAGGTGCCTTTGGAGTGGATATGGAAGGCAATTGCAAGTTTGTGAATGCGTCGTTCTTGCAGATACTGGGCTACGAAAGTGCAGAAGAGCTGATCGGTAGGGATATCTATACGCTGATACTCCCTGCAGAGACCAATGAGTTTGCCTACTCTTCGGCAGAGGCCAAGATACAGAATGTGTATCGATATAGTCGCCCTGCGCACGCAACTGATGAAATCTTCAAGCGCAAAGATGGCAGTACCATTCCCGTGGAATACTGGTCGCAGCCAATGGTGGTGGATGGTGTCGCACAGGGGGTTACCACGACGTTTATTGATATCTCTGAACGTAAAGAAGCCGAAACCGAGCTCAAGATTGCCGCGGCGGCTTTTGATTCACAAGAAAGCATGATGGTGATGGATGCCAACCGTAAGATCTTGCGCGTTAATCAGTCATTCAGCGAGATTACCGGCTATACCCCTGAAGAGGTGGTGGGTCAGCCAGGCACGATGTTCAGGGCAGGACGTGAAGCTGAAAGTTTCTATACTGCAATCTGGGATACGATCAATGCTGTTGGGGCTTGGCAGGGCGAGGTCTGGAACCGGCGTAAAAACGGTGAGATTTATCCGGGGGAAGTCTCGATCAGCGCAGTCAGAAATCAGGATGGCGTGATCACCAACTATGTGAGCACACTCACGGATATCACGATGAGTAAAGCCGCCGAGCAGGAGATTCGGAATCTCGCCTTTTATGATCCGTTAACCGGGTTGCCCAACCGGCGTTTGCTGCTTGACCGGTTAAGTCAGGCGCTTACCTATAGTGCGCGTAGCGGTCGACAGGGTGCATTGCTGTTCATCGATCTGGATCACTTCAAGACACTGAATGATACTGTTGGTCATGCCGTGGGCGATTTGCTGCTGCAACAAGTGGCTGCGCGTTTGACTTCTGCGGTCAGAGAGGGCGACACCGTGGTGCGTCTGGGCGGCGATGAGTTTGTCGTAATGCTGGAAGACCTGAGCGAGCGAGCCGTTGAGGCCGCTGCACAGACCGAGACCATTGGTGAAAAAATCCTTGAGGCTATCAGCAAGCCATATCAGCTTGAAGAGCATGAGCATCATAGTACTTCCAGCATAGGCGCCACGCTTTTTAACGATCATGAATCGAGTATGGATGATCTGCTCAAACAGGCTGATATTGCCATGTACCAAGCCAAGAAGGCTGGTCGCAATACGCTGCGCTTCTTTGATCCGCAAATGCAGGAAACCATCAATACCCGTGCTGGGCTCGAAGCAGAGCTGCGCAAAGCCCTGGAACGTAAGGAGTTCACGCTTTATTACCAGTTGCAGGTTGATGAGGACGGGCGCTCTCTGAGTGCTGAAGTGCTCATTCGCTGGGTACATCCCGAGCGCGGCATCGTTCCCCCTCTGGAGTTTATCCCGCTGGCAGAAGAAACCGGCCTCATCCTGCCGATAGGGGACTGGGTACTCAACTCAGCCTGTGAGCGCCTTAAGAACTGGCAGCAGGACAAACATACCGAACACCTTACCCTGTCCGTCAATGTCAGTGCCAAACAATTCCGTCAGCCGGATTTTGTCAGTCAGGTGCAAGCCGCGATAGCGCGGCATGGCATCAACTCCATGCGCCTCAAACTCGAACTCACGGAAAGCATGCTGCTGGAACAAGTTGAACTCACCATCGACACCATGAACGCCCTCAAAGAGATCGGCGTACGCTTCTCACTGGATGACTTCGGTACTGGCTACTCCTCACTGCAGTACCTGAAAAAGCTCCCGCTGTATCAGCTCAAGATCGACCAATCATTTGTACGTGACATTGCAGAAGACATCAGTGACCAGGCCATTGTGCGCACCATCATCGCGATGGCACAGACCCTGAACCTGAACGTGATTGCAGAAGGTGTCGAAACCGAACAGCAGCGCCAGCTGCTGCAGACTAACGGCTGCAATACCTATCAGGGCTACCTGTTTGCCAAGCCAGTGCCTATCGAAGAGTTTGAGGCGCTATTGC
>Ga0172373_10000961_pt1 | contig 46895 bp, 31 predicted proteins | sample Lak10m_2_FD_114546 | JGI IMG/M metagenome (GOLD analysis project Ga0172373, IMG submission 114546) | Freshwater microbial communities from Kabuno Bay, South-Kivu, Congo - kab_092012_10m | ecosystem: Environmental > Aquatic > Freshwater > Lake | place: Democratic Republic of the Congo... | reverse complement strand
ATTTAAATGATAAACGTAATTAGCTGAAAGCTCGTTGGCAAAGCGAAAAGGAATTGATTGAAAGCGTTCAGAAATTAAAGCTGGAAATAGAACACTTTAAACACGAAGCAACAATTGCAGAGAAAAATGGCGATTATGGTAAAGTTGCCGAGTTGCGCTATGGCAAAGTTCGTGAAGCAGAGGAACGACTAAAAGTGATGGAAACTAATTTAACTGCGGCAAAAGAAAGTGGTTCTCAATTATTAAAAGAAGAAGTAGATAGCGAAGATATTACTGATGTTATCAGTGCATGGACAGGTATACCTGTTGCGCGCATGTTGCAAAGTGAGCGTGAAAAATTATTGCATCTGGAAGATGAATTACACAAACGTGTTATCGGACAGGAAGCTGCAATAGAAAGTATTTCTGATGCAGTCAGAAGAAGCAGAGCAGGTTTGCAGGATAGTAAAAAACCAATTGGTTCGTTTATATTTTTAGGAACAACAGGTGTTGGTAAAACCGAATTAGCAAAAGCACTCGCAGAGTTTTTATTCAACAATGAAAATGCCTTAACACGTATTGACATGAGCGAATACCAAGAGCGCCATGCTGTAAGCCGATTAGTTGGTGCACCTCCGGGCTATGTAGGTTACGAAGAAGGAGGGCAGTTAACTGAAGCCGTTCGCAGAAAACCTTATAGTGTTGTATTGCTGGATGAAATTGAAAAAGCACATCCGGATGTATTCAACATTCTGCTTCAAGTTTTAGATGATGGTCGGTTAACTGATAACAAAGGAAGAACAGTTAATTTTAAAAACACGATCATTATCATGACTTCCAATATCGGATCTCATTTGATACAGGAAAATTTTGAGCATTTTAGCGAAGAAAACAGAGAACAAATTTTATTGAAAACAAGAAACGAAGTATATGAGTTGCTCAAGAAAACAATTCGTCCCGAGTTTTTAAATCGTATTGATGAAACCATCATGTTTGAGCCTATAACTCGTGAAAACATGAATAAAATTGTGGAAATACAACTGAAATATGTGATCAAAACTTTGGCAGAACAAGACATAAAGTTAACGGTTACCAACGAAGCAATTGACTGGCTTTCCCAATTGGGTTTTGATCCACAATTTGGTGCGCGTCCGGTTAAACGTGTTATTCAAAAACAAGTATTGAATGAATTGTCGAAAGCTATTTTAGCCGGTAAAGTAAAAAAAGAACAAAGCATTCAATTAGATATGTTCGATAATAAATTAGTTTTCATTAATCAAAATCAACCCGCAGAAATTTCTGCAAATTAAAATAAATTACCATGAGTTCATTTCAGGAAATCATTAATTCAGATAAACCGGTTTTAGTCGACTTTTTTGCCGAGTGGTGCGGGCCATGCAAAACCATGGCTCCCATATTATCAAAAGTTAAAACACAAATTGGCGACAAGGCATCTATCATTAAAGTAGATGTAGATAAAAATCCTTCAGCTGCTTCAGCTTATCAAGTGCGCGGTGTGCCTACTTTAATTTTATTTAAAAAAAGGACAAATTGTTTGGAAAGAATCCGGCGTAGTCAGCGAACAGCAATTGGCGAGTGTTATTCAACAACACTTATAAAAAAAGCCCGTAGATACGGGATTTTTTTGTGAATTTTCATTATTGTGACTAAACGTTTATTTAGAATTTTTTTCAATTGCTTTTCTCATTTCTGAATCAAATCTTTTCGGGAAACAAGAAAGTATTTCTCCTATTCCATCATAATTTTCTTCTTGAATAATTCCTTTTTTATATTGTGCAACTGTTGCCGGTGATTTTAAGAAAAAAGTTCCGTAAGTATAAAGTTGGCCTTTATAATATCCTGCACCAAAATTTTGAGAAACGTATCTTTTATCTTGTTTTGGAATTGGATTTGGACCATTCAATGCTACTTTAAAACCTGTAACAGTTACTTGTTTTTTATCGCTTACAACTTCTGTTGCAATAGATAATACACCATCTACACCAAGACCTTTTGCAAAATCATATCCCAATGATTCCATTCTTTCATGATCGTTACAAGCATACAAATCAAATCCACGAAAATTGTCTGCCGCAACTGCAATATCTGTTCCTCTGGATTCAAGACCGGTTAAAAAAGAACCTAACTTAGACAAGTTTGGTTTAAAGTTTTTATAAATTTCCAGTTTTTCTTCCGTGTTAAGAAATTCTTCAGGTGTTAAAACAGTAATTCCTACATCTTTAAAAGATTTCTTAATCATTTCAATAGATTGGTTGTAAATTTTATTGGCAAAATAGTTACCTCCTTTTTGTGAAAGTGAGTACGTATAAATATAATTTCCACCTGACACATCAGTGCCTTTATCATAAACATAAAAAGTAATAAGTGCTACAGTGTCAGGAATTTGGGAAGTGGAAGTCAAATAAGGATTTCTTCCATGTCCGTCATCATAAGATCTTGCAGTTATTGGTTTACCATCTATTGCAATTTTTTCAGTAATTTTTTCAGGACCGTTTTTGTCATAAAATTCTTTAATCTCGGATTGAGCAAAAAGTTGAGAAGCAGTAAATGCAATTGCCAAAAATTGAATTGTTTTTTTCATGTTTTCTTAAATTAAGTTTCAAAAAAATGTTATAGCCAAAAATAATAATTTTTATTTGAGTGAATCATTTTTAATGCGCAAAAATGATTTAAGGAATTTAGAACTTTATCATTTAAGTCAATTATCAATGATATTAATTTGTTTAAAAGGCAAATTTAAGTTATTGAATTTTTCAGTCAATCAAGTTAAAAAATTACATTTGTATCCCTTAAATAATCTAAGGTTTAAACTTGAATTTAATTATAGACATAGGAAATACAAATGCTAAAATAAATTTGGTAAATGATTTCGTTTCTTTACACAAGGAAGTTGTCCAGACAAAAGAGTTAACAATCTTTTTAGATAGAATAACCAAGCAATTTTCAGAAATAAAATTTGGAATTCTATCTTCTGTTATTCACACACCAGAAGAAGTAATTAAGAAATTAAATGACAGTTGTCATTTAATTGAGTTTAATAGCTCAACAAAAATTCCAATTAAAAATAATTATCAAAATCCGGAAACATTAGGCAAAGATCGTTTAGCTGCTGCAGTTGGGGCATGGTCAAATTTTAAAAACTCCAATACTTTAATTATTGATACGGGAACCTGTTTAAAAATAGATTTTATAACTAGCTCCAATGAATATTGTGGCGGGATGATCTCTCCTGGTTTAAACATGCGATTTAAAGCTTTACATACATTCACAGATAAATTGCCAATTATAACTGAATTTCATAAAGAAATTGAAATAATCGGAAACACAACTACAAATTCAATTTTATCGGGTGTAATAAACGGAATGAACTTTGAAATAAATGGTTTCATTAATTATTATCTAAAAAAATACCCAGATCTAAAAATTGTAACTACCGGTGGCGATATCAATTTTTTTGAACTTGAACCAAAAAACTGCATCTTTGCACGCCCGGATTTAGTTTCGGAAGGATTAAACGAGATTTTAAAATTCAATGCAAAAAAATAAACTAAAGATTTTACATTTTTTTATATGCTTTATTGCATTGAGTTTAGTTAATGTATTAAGTGCCCAGCGATTTACCGATTCTCCTTACTCCCGTTTTGGAATTGGTCAGATTCAACAGAAAAGTTTTGCTCAATCCAATGCATTGGGTGGTACTCATATTGCATTAAAAAACGATACGCTGTTGCCTTTGTTTATAAATGTTGCTAATCCCGCTTCTTACTCGGGCTTATTGCTAACAACTTTTGAAGCAGGAATTAATTCTACATTTAATAAATTCACTAACTCAACAACAACATACAACTCCAACAATACCTCGTTAAACTACCTTGCATTGGGGTTTCCAATTCGTAAAAGTATGGGTGCTTGCTTTGGCATTATGCCCTTAAGTGCTACAGGTTACGATATCAGTAACTATTCGGAAGTTGAGAATATTGGGGAAGTTAAAGAGAATTATGAAGGAAGTGGTGGCATCAATCAAATTTTTTTAGGCACCGCATGGAAACCATTTACTAATTCTTTTAATACCTACAAAAATTCAACGCAATACAAAGAAGAATTAAGTTCAAATAAATTAAAAACTATTCGTAATAAAACATTTTTTAAAAGATGGCTTTCTTCATTATCAATTGGCGGAAATGCCTATTATTACTTTGGAACAATTAATACTTACAGCAGATTAATATTCCCTAATGCATCAAACACCTTCAACACCAAATTATCCCGACAAGTTGAAATGAGTGCGTTTTCAGGGTCTTTTGGATTGCAAAATACATTTACAATTGCTCATGTTAAAACAAAAGAAATTGATACCATCAGTAATTCTGTAAACTACAACAAAAGAAAAACAAGAGAATTAAAAGAAAAAATTGAACTTACCATTGGCTATACCTATTCATTAAATAACTCTTTAAGCACAACTTATTCAGAGTTTGCAAATACGTTTTTATATTATGGTTTTGCCAAGAATGAATCGATTAGAGATACCATTTTTTATAATGCAGATCAAAAAGGCGCTATTAAATTACCCGAAACCCATGGTATTGGTTTATCTATAAGAAAAGGAAACCATTTAAATATTTTGTTAGATGTAGAAAAACAATTTTGGAGCAGATTCAGTTATTTAAATGATAAAAATAATCTACAAGATCTTACACGTATATCTGTAGGTGCAGAATGGATTCCTAACCGATTTGCTAATTCAAAGGTTGATTATTTTAAACGAGTTCAATACCGCATAGGCGGAAGATATAACAATGGATATTTAACCATACAATCAACCAAAGTAAATGATTATGCTATATCTGTTGGTTTAGGATTGCCTGTTGGAGCCAATAAAGTATATAACACGTTAAATCTAACTATGGAAATCGGAGAAACTGCTTCTGCAAATAAAAATTTAATTAACTACAATTATATCAAAGCAACTGTTGGGTTTACCTTTAACGACAGATGGTTTCTTAAGTATAAATATGATTAAATCTGTATTCATATTTTTTATTTTTTGTTTGTCAAGTATTTTATTTTTTTCCTCTTGTGAAAATGATTTAAAAGAAGTTGAACATCTATCAGGTAGCGGAAAAATTATTCCAAGCGAGTCATCAAAAAATTTAAATCTTTTATATACCGATTCAGGCAAAATGCAATTCCGTTTAAAAGCACCTTATATGGAGCATTTTGTATATGGCGTGAAAGAACCTTACTCAGAATTTAATAAAGGTGTTTATATTGAGTACTACGATGAAAATCATAAAGTAAAAACTATCTTAAAAGCAAATTATGCTATTCGTTACGATAACACAAAAAAAATGGAAGCAAAATATAAAGTTGAAGTAACAAATGAAAACGGTGAAATTTTAAGAACTGAAAAAATCATTTGGGATGAAGAAAATCGTAGAATTTATACAAATGAATATGTAGAAATAACTACTAAGCGTGAAATTCTTAAAGGTACTGGAATGGAGGCAAATCAAGATTTCAGTGAATGGGAAATTAAAGAAGTTTCAGGAACAATTCCTTTAGATCAAACACCTTAAATTCAGTTATCAAAATTACTTAGATAATTTACTTATCTTTCCAATAAAAAATTTTCAGAAATTAAATTTGCGATTTTTTTCATCTCTTCAGTACTTAATTTAACTCTTTTATTTGAAAAATTAATTTCATCCTCATGATTTATTGGTATCAGATGAATGTGTGCATGAGGAACTTCAAAACCTAATACAACAACTGCAACGCGTTTGCAATCGATAGATTTTTTGATTGAAATAGCAACATTTCTTGCAAAATCATGTAATTCGTCGTAATCTGACTTTTCTAGATCAAACAAATAATCAACTTCTTTTTTAGGAACTACTAATGTGTGCCCTTTTGTTAAAGGGTTAATATCTAAAAAAGCATAACAAGAATTATTTTCTGCAACATCGTAGGATGGAATTTCTTTATTGATGATTTTTGTAAAAATACTTGGCATTAAAATCACATTGTAATTTCTATAATTTCAAAAGGAATGATGCCGGCAGGAACAGAAATATCTACTTTATCGCCAACCTTCTTACCTAGTAAACCTTTTCCAATTGGAGAATCAATAGAAATTTTCATTTCTTTTAAATTAGCTTCATTTTCTGCTACTAAAGTGTATTTCATTGTTGCACCATTTTTCAAGTTCTTAATTTTAACGCTAGTTAAAATCGAAACTTTACTTAAATCTATTTGACTTTCATCAACCAGCCTTGCATTTGCAAGAATATCTTTTAATTTACTGATTTTTAATTCCAGTAATCCTTGTGCCTCACGAGCGGCATCGTATTCTGCATTTTCAGATAAGTCGCCCTTATCTCTGGCTTCAGCAACAGCTTTTGTTGCATTAGGTCGTTCTATACGCTCAAGTTGTAAAAGCTCTGCTTTTAATTTTTCTAAACCCTCTTGGGTGTAATATGAAATTTGTGACATGACTAAAATGTATTAAAGTAAGAAATCCGCCTTATAGCGGATTTCAAAACAAATATACTAATTAATAATTATAGATTAATTCTTGCGCCAATTGAATGAACCCCAGCAAAAGGGTTTGTAAAACGATAAGAATAATCCAAAGCAAACGTTTTATTTTTTTCTGCTCCAAAAGGTAATTGTAAGGTTAAACCAGTTGAAGGTCCTGTAAAAGCAGTTTTTCTTAGTGCATCATTTGCTTGATCTTTTTCATAAGTATAACCAGCTCTTACCATTAAATATTTTTTATAACCATATTCAACACCCAAAGAATACTGATCATTTGTAAAAGAATTAGATATAAAGTTTGCAGCAACACTTATTCTATGCTCAACATCTGCAACAGAATTTATAGTTTTACCTCCTGAACCTTCACCGTCTTTTGGAGCAACATTTTTACCTGTTAGACCTAATAGGAAATCATAAGATAAACCCATGCTTAAAGAAGAAGGTAATTCAAAATTAGCAGAACGTTGTTCGAATGTAGCTGTGTAACCTGAAACGGTATTATTATATTGAGAACCACTAGATACATTGGCTTCAAAAGACATACCATCACCTCTATAGGTCATTTTTGGCCCTACATTTTTTAACGCAATACCAATATGAAATTGGTCATATTTACCCGTATGATATTGTATACCTGCATCTAAACAAACACCTCTAGCTGAAACGTTTGATATTTGTTCAGAAATGATTTTTAATGTTGCACCTCCATAAATATTATCAGAAAATGCTTTTGCATATGAAAGTCCAATATTTAAAAACAAAGGAGAATAATAACCAATATTGCCTTCTGGTTGATCAACTGTAGTAATATTAATATCTCCTCCATCTAAGGACATAATTCCTAAACCTAAAACACCAGTTTCTCCAACATGTTGTGTAAAACCAAATGAGTTGATATTGATCTGAGATCCACTTAACCAATTGGTTCTTGAAAAAACAACTTCAGTTTTTTTGGTAAATGCCATGCCGGCAACATTTAAAAACATGGATTCTAAACCATGAGCATTAGCTTGGTTTGCTCCACCCAATCCTGATGAACGTGCCCAAGGATTAATCAATAATTGACTAGCGCCTGCGGAACCAGCTCTATCAGGATTACCTGCAATTGCACTTGTTATAACTCCAAAGCTAAGTGCTGAACTTAAAGCTATATTAACTATTTTCTTCATCTTAATTTTGCTTTAAAATTATTAATAAGATTGTAAATCAATAGGACGCATTACACAGAACCATTTCAATATTTTTTCCCCTAGTTCACCCGCATCAACATGTATTAAATATAATCCACTTGAAACAATGATGTTTTTATCATTTTTTAAATCCCATAAGACATCAGTTGTTGCATCGGTATCTTTCTTAATTGTTTTTATTAAAACACCATTTACAGAGTAGATTTTAATTGTACATTTTACAGGAAGATTAACGATTTTAATATAATTATCAATTCTGGTTTTTTCATATTTTGAATGACCATAGTATGGATTAGGAATTACATTAATTAAATCTAATGCACTCTTTGCAATATCATTTACTCCGGTTCTAGCACCTAATCCTTCTGTACTGAAAGTATACATAGGAAAATTATTATTTACCGGATTTGTAACAATCATATCCGTTAAATGCGTTGATAAATTTGAATTTAAATATGTTGTGCCAAAAGTTACAGCCGTAGGTGTAGATCCTGTTACTGTAGCAGAACTATAATTTTTACCCCAAGTACCAGCTACCCCATAACGTAATGGTTTATTAACGCGTATTCTTACTTTTGCATCACTTGGAATGCTAGGTTGTGCATTTTTTCTAAAAGAACTTGCAAACTCTGAATTTGTTAAAGGTATATTAACCCACATTACATCTTTAAATGTCTCAACGATACCTGTTTGTCCATAACCTTTTCCTGTTCTTCCATCTGCAGTAAAATCTGTAACATTAGCCGAGGTTAACATTTTATAAATTGCAGCTCCAGCATCATATCTCGGAACATCAATTGGATTATTGTTAGCATCAACGCCGTCAGAATTATGAGCAAATACATAAATGTAATGCATACCTCCAAAATTGTAAGTTGTACCGGACGCATCTCTTTTAACAGAACTTGAAGTTGGATTCCAGAACATATCCTTTCCATTATTTAAGCTATCTGAAGAATTTTCTCCAAAAGCAATATTTAAACGTTCACCTGTTTCTACATTTATTGCATAACCTGGAAACCAACCCATACCAGATTCTGCTATATAGTTTGCATCATTTGGATTTGTACTTGCTCCACTTCCAGTAGAAGCATAATTTCCATTTTTATCTACTGACTGAGCTTTTCTAGGTAAGAATTTTTTACCATTATTTTGATTTTTAGTTGCATCAATTCCCATTTCTAATACAACACATCTTGTCCATAGATTTTTATCAGCTGTAAAAACAATATCAACGCTTGATAAAATTCTATTATCTAACTCATTATTTACCATTCTATCCCAATGTCTTCTTTGCGAATAGGAATTATTAAATCCTAAACCAGGAGCAGCTTTTAATGCATTTCCAGTTATTGATGGAGGAGATGAAGCAACCATTCTCATAGGTGCCCAAGTTCCATCAACACAACCTTCCCAAACTTGACTTGGATCGGCAAATAAAGTTTTTCCATCTGTTTTTAAAATTCCATAATCATTGTATGTTGCACCGGCACCAAACGATGCAGTTCCAGATCTAATCCAATTTGTTTCTTCTCTTTCACTATCAGTATCAGCAACTCCGGTTAACCATTTTTTTGTTGAACTAGCAAATGTAAGATCAGAATAAAGTAACTCCCCTTGTTCTGTAGATGATGCAGTTAAAACTGATGTATTTGGAGCTTTATTTGCTTGTGGATCACTAATAGTGGATACAGTTAACGAAATTCCAATTGGCTCACTATTTTCTCCAATTAATAAATGTTCTTGACCAATAGATAAAATTTCATCAGAGTTCCAAACTTTAGAAACAGTTTGACCATTTGAACTGATGTAGGTTCCTTCTACTTGATATTTTGAGGTACCACGTACTTTTCCAAAATCCAAGCTGTCTCTATTACCAATTACAATAGAATCTTTTAACTGACTATTTTTAACTACATCTTTAATTTTAACTTTAAAATTACCTGAAAGCACTTTTAGAGGATCTACAACTTTTACCTGAATTGGTCCATTTAAATTTTCGTATTCCAATTCTATTGCTCTATGATCAGGGCTTGATAAAATTGAGTTAATAGTAGATTGAGTAAGATTTAATATATTTCCACCATTACCTTGACCTTCTATTCTCTTAACTTTTGGTCCAAAACCATAATATGAATTAGCAACTGTTCCTCCAGCTTCAGGTGAATAATTATGAGGGATTGCAGAATAAATAGTAATGTTTTTTCTTCCTTGTAAAAATGGTTTCTTTTGACCAGCATAATCACCATCTGCAGAATGAACATCATTACCGATTGAATCTATTCCTGGTGCAACATCTTGCCTATAAGTTAAATAATTGTTATATGCATAAGCAATTGCCATGTAATAATATGACTTATGATTAACTAACGTCTTATTACCTTCAGCAAATTTATCCTCTGTTACTGTAAATGAATTTTTAATTCCTTTGTTATTTGCTTCTGGAGTCATTAAATTTGGAACAGTACCAAGAACTGGATCGGTACTGTAGTTTATCAATGTACCAACATCATTTCTTTTATCACATTGAAAAACAAGACGAGCTTTATTTTCATCATATAACTCTGATGAAGATACAGTTTCATCTTTTAATTGAAATACCATATAACCCTCGAAACGATAAGTTCTGTCAGTTGCAGCTCCAAAAAGAGGAGTAATTGTAGGATCAATGTCTGCATATCTGTTTTGCTCGTAATTATTTGAAGTTTCTTTATTAGAAATAAAGAAAATCAGTTGATTTTCCATTTCCTGTATAGTTAAATCTGGAGCATCAGGACCATCCAATACTTTAAAGCAATTATCGAATAAAGATTGTGCTTTGTCATCTGCAATTAAAAGAAGCGGGATTGCAGCAAAATTATTATCAGAATTTGTTCTTACGAAAGGCATACCAAAAGTAATATTATTTACAGCGCCAGGTTGTAAGGTAAATTTTCCGGCTGATTGAAGGAAACGTCTATCAGCAGGAACATTACCTGCAGTAACTTCAGTCCAAGCTGATTTGGGTTGAGGATTTTGAACTGAACCTCCAACACCGAATCCAAAAGGATCTGATGAACCAGGATACATGTAAGAACAAGGAGTACCAGATTGTGAAGTTCCAGTTATTCCATCATAAACAATAGGTTTACCATCTCTCCATTTTCCTGACATGTATCGGTAAAACTCGATACCTTGACCAGAATTAGAAGGATTACCAGTAGTTGCATTTGAATTATTATTGTAAGGAACAAACTTAGCCATTGCAATAGGTTCAGGCAAAACTTCATCAGGAATTTGCTGCGTTAAATCCGGCTGTCCAGTTTGAGGATCAATTTTATAAGTACAATCAATACAACCATCACGATCATTATCTAATCCATCATTTAAATCAGCAGAAGGACCCTGAAAGAAATCACAACCTAATGCTGGTAATTTACTGTGATAACCAATAACACCGTTTCCATCATCATCATAATTATCTCCATTATAAATGTAACCTAAACCTCTCATTACATCACAACCAACATAGTCATCCTGATAATTACCTAAATCCGCATCAACCCAAACGGCAAAATAAGTACTATCTAAAATGTTAGATGATCTATTTATAATTTCGAAATTATAAAACGTCATATCATTTAAAACATCAGCGGTAGCAAAAGCAAAGGCTTGAGCACGAATTTCAACTCCAATAGGATTAACACTTCCTGACTCTAAGTGAGAGTTACCTTTATCGTTAAATACCCAAAACAATGTCTCGTCACCAAATAACAACTTCTTACAATTACCTTGTGTAATTTGCGCATTAGTAACATTATATGCTGGATAATCACCATCCTCAAAATTATACAACCCATCTCCATTTGCATCTACAAAAGGAGCTAAATATTTATAAGGATCCTGAGCTGAAGGAGCATTACCAGGATATTCTTTTATCCAATTTGGCACAGTGTAACCAGCATTTTGAGTAACAATATAATTTGCATAAAAATTATTGACATCATTTCTGTTGAATCTCCAATGCTTATCATATGCATTACAAGTAGCGGCATCAACATCTACGCTTGTAGGATCAAGAGGTCCAGGCCAGAAGTCGATACCATTTTGACGATACGTCATTGCTGATATTCTTAATTGACTATTTACATATCCACCAAACCAAAGAGAACCTGCAAAAGATGCATAAGATCCTGAACCTTTTGGGATTTCGTATTTAGGATTACTATTCAAATCCCACCACATGTCGCCACAAGTTAATATTCGAGTTCGAACATTATTCAATTTTAATTCAGTTTGAGTTTTACCTTGCGTACAACCAGCAAGGACTTTCTGAGCATTGGATAATCGTTCTCCATCTCCAGAAGAAGATGGTGTATTTACATTTTCTCTTGCAGACAAAAGGTTTGCAATAAAAAGAAACGATAAAACTGTAGCTAATTTCACTTTCATAGTATTATAAAATTGCATGATTCAACTTTTTAAGATTAAAAATCAAATAAAACACCTATTCTTATAACTCTCGGACGATTAAAATAATCTCCATTTAACAATCGAGCATTGTATTGATCAATAAATCCATTATAAAAACCTGTTCCAAAAGGTAAAATATTAGAATTAATATAAGCCTGACCTGTTTGAGCAGAATTTAAAAAACCATCGTCACTAGGTGAACCAGTATAAGGATGAACTGCAACAACGTTTTTATTATTAAATACATTTAGAACTTGTAGATAAACATTTAGATTAGCAGTTTTACGATCTTCTTCTGGTTTATTTTTACCAAATTCCAACTCGAAACTTTTATCAACTCTTAAATCTGCTCTAAATTGCCAAGGTAAATATGACCCATTTAAACTACCTAAGATTGTTGGATTTTGTGATACTCCTGCCAAAACACTTGAAAATGCTTGATTTTGTCTTGTGTAAGGAGTACCTGAACCTAAACGGAATATCATGTTAGCTCCGGCATTTTTTAGGATTTGAATAACTTTTTCCTCATCACCTTTTTTCTTAGTAAACTTTGGCCCTGTGTAGTCTTTACCTTTTCCAAAACGGTAATCTAAAGTAGTTGTAAAGGTATGACGTTGATCAAAATCTAAAGGAAGAGTTACTCTTAAATTTGGTTGATTAGTATTAGCTAAATTATAGCCACCATCAGCATTTGAGCCAGAACCTTCAGCAAATTGTAAGGTATAATTTGCATTCATAGAGAACCCACCTGTACGACGCATATCGTACTCAACTGAAAATCCTTTAACAGTTCCAAAATCTAAGTTTCCATAAGTTAAATATGCTGTTGGATAAGCGCCATTTAAACGTTGAGTTTGTATTTGATTTCTCAATTCACGGTAAAAAGCAGATAATTTTAATGCCGCACTTTTTCTTTCATTTAAAATTTGTGTAAAGCCTAATTCATAATCAATTGTTTTTTCTGCCTTTAAATCAGGGTTATTAAATGTTGAACCTTGTGTAATAGATTGCTGATAATAATAGTAAGCCGTTGGATCTAATCTATTATAAGCGTCAGAAGGTCTTTGAGTTAACACATCATAATGAGCAAAGAAATTAGCTACATCTGAAATTGGGAAGGAGAAAGCCAAACGAGGCATTACATTAATCTGTGGTTTATAGTCTTTAAATGCATTGTTTGAATATGTATATTTTCCTGCATAAAATGCATCATCTTTTTTAAGTGCCGGATTTGCAACACCATTTGATTTGTCTAATATTACTTTTGGATCTTGCACTAAATTACCATTTACATCGTACCAATTGCTACCATCTCTATAACCAGCAACTTCAGTATTACCATCTGCAAGATAAACAACAGCTTCATCAGGAACTCCCTGTGCTTTATCAAGACCAGAAACGTTATAATAATTTTGTCCGGCCATTTCTTTACGAGTATATGCAGGTTTAAATAAATACTTATCTGCTAAAACTTTTTGATTTGCATCATAGCGATCAACACGAATACCAACATTAAACTTCATGTCTTTAAAATCAAATTTATCTTGAATGTAACCAGATAAATAGATTGGCTTAAATGCACCTATTGAACGATCAAAAATAGTATCACCGAATTTACTAATTTTTGATTTTGTCATAAAATCATCAAAAACAATATTTTTATTAATTTTATTACCATAATAATCGTAACCAAAATTTGAAACGTAAACATTTCCATCAGCAAGCAATTCATCAGGACTAAACATTTCAAGTTTTAATAAGTCTGGATCCAAACCATCAATATTGATATACTTATCTTGACTGTATCCTAAAGCTTCATATAAATTTTTATTAAAATTAGTTAGTTGGCTATATTGAGGATTGTAGTTTATATTAATTTCTCCATTGGTATCAGTAGTAACAGTAGGATTTAATGTACTTAAATCCGCTAGATGTCTGTTAGTTAACTGACGACTTAAATTCCATAGACCAAAAGCATCACTTACAATAAATTGACTGTAATTTCTCTGGTCATATTCAAATCCAATCGTAACTGCGTGATTTTTAATATCCGCAGAGAAACTAGTTGTAATTCTGAAAATTGACTGATCTTGTTTTACATAACCCGGATATTGTACACCCGCAGCAGTCCATAAATTATGAATGGAACTTGGTCTTCCTCCATTAATAAGTCCTCCAAACCCTTGCACAACATTTGTGTTAAAAATTGGGAATAAGTCAAATTCGTTGAAAAACTGCTGAGTATAGTTAACAGCAGCAGTGTTTCCATCAAAAGGAGTAAACGTTAATAATGTATCAAAACCGGCTACATTCCAATTAACGCCATTTGCTGAATTATAAGTAACTGTTCTGTCAACAATTCCATCACCATTATCATCATAATCCACAGTTTTTGTTGTATCGCTAAGCGTAGGATTATCATATCTAAAATTGTTAAACTTACCTACATACCCATATCTAAAATATTTGTCTTTATGTGTATCATCTTCTGTGATACGATTATACTTTTGATAACCTACTTGAAAAGACAAATAAGCGTTTTTAACTGTTGTCTGAGATTTTTCATCTTCTTTAGCATTTTGTTTTCCAAATTTTTGTTGTAAACGTAAAAAAGTTCTCCAAGTGCTTTGAGTAGTTAAAGGGTTATTTTCCGAATTAAATAAAGCATAACTTCTGCTGTATGAATGAAATCTTCTATAATCCCAAGTTCCACCTAAAGTAATGTTTAAGTTGTCATTTACTTTAAAATCCAATTTAGGATTTAAACGAATCACATTATTTGCAACATTTTGTCGTGCTTTAATAATTTCCATATCATCATTTGTAACAAACGCTGCCGCAGGAAGGAACAATCCGTTTTCTTGTTTAATCAACGGCTTTTCTCTGATCTCATTATATTTATCATCTTTCACTCTGTAATTACCAACAGCTGAAGGATCAGGGTCTTTTTCACGATAAATCTCACCGGCTAAAAAGAATCCTAATTTAGGTTTCTTTACTCCGGTAGAATCTTTCTTTTTCCAAATTGGGCCACCAATACTGAAACCTAAAAAGTTATAACCATATTTATCAGTTAATTGAGAAGAAATTGCTTCAACTCCACCAAAAAATTTTGGCTGAGGCCCTCGAGTTGTAACACTAATTACCCCACTTGTTGCATCTCCATATTGTGCAGGTAAACCACCTAATATTACACTTACTTGTTCAACACCTTGTTGTGGAATTCCCGTTGTACCAATAGCTCTTTCACCATCAATAAAAATTTGAGTATTTCCTGATCGACCACCACGAACATTAACAGCAGAGCCTTCATCTTGTTGATAAACACCAGCAGTGGTTGAGGCAACAGATAAAATATTTTTTGTTGCCATATTTTGATATTCTTCACGAGTTACCGTTCCACCAGATTTTGTATCCGGATCGATTAAAGGTTCAGTATAAGATACAATTTGTACCTCATCCAACTGAACACCACCGTCATTTACTAATGGAATAGTAATGTAAGCAGTTTTATCTGCACCTACTATAACTCCGGCAATTTCTTTTTTATTGTAACCAACATATACTGCCTTAACATTGTACTTACCAGGATCAAGTGGCTTAATAATGACATTACCGTCAAAATCAGTAGTTCCGGTTGCAACCTGTGCCCCACTACTAGTAACAATAACATTGGCAAAAGCTAAAGGTTCTTTAGTTTTGTCATCCACCAATGTTACCTTTATTGCCCCTTTATTTTGAGCAACTGCAGTTAATCCAAATAATATTACTGCTAATAATCCTAAGTAAATTTTCCTCAACATATACTGTTTTTTTATGTCAATAATTCAAAAAAATACACTTCTCACAAGTCGTAAAAATATAACATCGTGTTAAAAATACCCAAAATAAAATTTAATAAAAACTTAATATATTGATAATCAGGTTTTAAATTTTAACTAAACTTTAAAGATTTAACTTTATTAAACAAAAGCAAACTAATGATTAAACAATTCTGAAAATTTAACCAATTAACTAATCTTTAATGTTGTATTCATTTATTTTTCTGTATAATGTTCGCTCACTAATACCTAATTCTTTCGCAGCATGTTTACGTTTGCCTTTATATTTTAAAAGAGCTTTTGTAATCATATCTTTTTCCTTTTCTGCAAGTGATAAAGATTCCTCAATTATTATGGGTTGGCTACTTTTTACAGGAACTGAAACACCAATTGTTGGCTGAATGCTTAACATGGATTCATCATACATTCTGTTAATTAACTGAGAATCTTCAGTTGAGAGTGGTGCTAAATTCCCTTGATTAAATTGAATAATATCATGAACCACCTTTTTTAAGTCATTCAAGTCTTTTTTCATGTCAAATAAAACTTTATACAACAAGTCTCTTTCCGACATTTCTGTTGTTGTTCCTCCATCTGCTTTGATTAAGCTTGGCAAAACAGAACCCTGATGAACAGGTAAATATTTCAGTAAAGTTTCTGAATTGATTTCTCGGTTTTTTTCGATAATTGAAATCTGTTCAGCTATGTTTTTTAATTGCCTTACATTTCCATGCCAGTAATAACCGATTAAAGCTTGTTCTGCTTCCGAGTTTAATTTAATAACAGGCATTCTGTACTTATTTGCAAAGTCGGCAGCAAATTTTCTGAACAATAAATGAATATCTTCTTTGCGTTCGCGTAATGCAGGAAGCAGAATTGGAACGGTGTTTAAACGATAATATAAATCTTCTCTGAATTTTCCTTTTTCAATAGCTGTTGGAAGATTTACATTGGTTGCAGCAACAACCCTAACATCTGTTTTTTGAACCTTGCTAGATCCAACACGAATAAATTCACCGGTTTCCAATACGCGCAATAAACGTGCTTGTGTTGCAAGAGGCAACTCCCCTACTTCATCCAAAAAAATGGTTCCGCCATTGGCTACTTCAAAATATCCTTTTCGGGCTTCGTGCGCTCCGGTAAAAGATCCTTTTTCGTGGCCAAACAATTCGCTATCGATTGTTCCTTCAGGAATTGCCCCGCAGTTTACAGCAATGTATTGTCCGTGCTTACGCGCACTAAACTGATGAATGATTTGCGGAAAAACTTCTTTTCCGGTTCCGCTCTCTCCGGTAATTAAAACGCTCAAATCTGTTGGCGCTACCTGACGCGCAATATCAATGGCTCTATCCAGTTGAAAGGAACTTCCTATAATTCCGAAACGTTGTTTTATATCTTGTAGATTCATGTTTTTTTGATTCAAGATGCAAGACGGCAAGACATAAGATGTAAGACGTAATGCAATTAGCCTATTTTTTCTCTAAAATTGTATATCTTTTTTTGAAGTGTATTAACCCTGTTTAATAAATCTGTTAAAATTTTTGCGTCGCCAAATTTCCGTCTTTCACAAATTAATAATTGTGTTTCAACCTCATAAGTTGAAGAAAGAGATATTGATAAAAATTCAGCAAAATGTTTTTCAGTTCGTTTACCCGAACCTTCTGCAATATTTGACGGAATAGACACAGATGCTCTGTTTAATTGCTCAATCAGATTAAATTTTTCTTTTAATGGTAATGATTCAGTGAATTGAAAAATCAAATCACTCAAATCCATTGCCTCTTGCCAGATAATTAACTTTTTAAAATTGTGTTTAATCATTTCAACATATTATCTTGTCCTGATTCTTGTGTCCTATTGTCTTGATTCTAGAATAATTAAACAACCCTCCCAATCAGCGTAGAAGTAGTACATTTTTCAGCAAGCACATTTACGTAATCGCCTTGTTTGTAGTTGCCTTTATCAAAAACAACAGTTGTATTTTGAGAGTTTCTGCCCGACCACTGTTCTTTTGATTTTTTTGAAGTGGATTCAATCAATACTCGGTGCACCTTCCCTACTCCAGCTGCTGTGCGTGTTGCACTATTTTGTTGCTGTTGGCTTACTACTTCTGCTAAACGACGTTTTTTTACTTCTTCAGGAACATCATCCTTAAACTTGCGCTCTGCTAACGTTTTAGGACGTTCGCTGTAGCTAAACATGTAAGCAAAATCAAATTTAACTTCGCGAATTAACGAGAGTGTATCCTGGTGTTGTTCTTCGGTTTCTCCACAAAATCCGGTAATAATATCAGTTGAAATGGCTGCATCTGGTAGTATTCTGCGAATAGATGCAATTCTATCTAAATACCATTCGCGTGAGTAACCTCTGTTCATACGTTCCAATACTTCAGTATTTCCACTTTGCACAGGCAAATGAACATAGTTGCAAATGTTTTCATATTTTGCCATGGTATACAGTACCTCATCCGTCATATCTTTTGGATGAGAAGTTGAAAAACGAACACGTAAGTTTGGATTAACTAAAGCCACTTTTTCAAGCAATTGAGCAAAATTTACCGACATTGCTTTTTGTTCTTCGTTTAAAATTTCTTTTTTCAATCCGCCACCTGCCCAAATGTAGGAATCCACATTTTGACCGAGCAAAGTAACTTCTCGGTAACCCATATCGTAAGCTTCTTTTGCTTCTTTCACAATGCTTTCAGGATCACGGCTACGTTCACGTCCTCGGGTAAAAGGCACAACACAAAAACTACACATGTTATCGCAACCGCGGGTAATACTAATGTAAGCACTTACTCCATTGTTATCCAAACGAACTGGAGCAATATCTGCGTAAGTTTCTTCTTTTGATAATAATACATTTACTGCCTTTTGTCCGGTTTCGGCTTGTGAAATTAAATTTGGCAAATCACGATAAGCATCAGGACCAACAACTATATCAATCAATTTTTCTTCCTCCAAAAACTGTGATTTTAAGCGTTCAGCCATGCATCCCAACACGCCAATTATTGCATTTGGGTTTCCTTTTTTTACTTTTTTATAATCCTGTAAACGCTGGCGCACACGTGATTCTGCATTTTCGCGGATGGCACAGGTGTTGACAAAAATAACATCTGCCTCATTAAAATCCTGAGTAGTGGAAAAACCTTCCTTTGTTAAAATAGAAGCTACAATTTCGCTGTCCGAAAAATTCATCTGGCAACCATAGCTTTCCAGAAATAATTTTTTACCACCTGAATTTTCAGTTTTTAACATCAAGGCTTCACCCTGTTTACTTTCGTCTATAATCTTATTTTCCACGCTAATTTTTTAAGGATTGCAAAATTAAGAAATAAATGACAAATTGACGTAATCAGTTAAAAGCTTTGAAAAAATTAACATTCCGGACTGCCAAAGCTCACTTTTTAAAAAATGAAATTTGGAAGTTATCATTTTATTTATTTTTCTTTGCGCAAAATTTTGCAAAGAATTTTTAAAATAGGTTTTACTAACTTAACAAAATAAGACGGAAAATGGGTAAGAATTTAGTTATTGTGGAGTCTCCGGCAAAAGCCAAAACAATTGAAGGATTTTTAGGAAAAGATTTTATTGTAAAATCAAGTTTTGGACATGTGCGCGACTTAGTGAAGAAAGGTTATGGCGTTGATGTTGATAATAATTTTACCCCTACTTACGAAGTTCAACCTGATAAAGAAAAAGTAATCAGCGAACTTAAAAAACTAGCAAAAGGTGCCGAAACGGTTTGGTTGGCTTCCGATGAAGACCGCGAAGGAGAAGCCATTTCATGGCATTTATTTGAAACCTTAAAGTTGGATCAGAAAAATACAAAACGAATTGTTTTTCATGAGATTACAAAACCGGCAATTCAGGCTGCAATTAAAAATCCACGAACAATTGATATTAATTTAGTAAACGCACAGCAAGCGCGCCGTGTGTTGGACAGATTAGTAGGTTTTGAGCTTTCTCCCATTTTATGGAGAAAAGTTCGTCCAAGTTTATCTGCAGGACGAGTTCAATCAGTTGCTGTGAGATTAATTGTGGAACGTGAACGCGAAATACAAAACTTTCAGTCCGGTTCAGCATTTAAAGTTTCGGCTTACTTTACCAGTGAAAAAGGAAATTTTAAAGCTGAATTAGACAAACGATTTGCTACTGAAAAAGAAGCGGAAGCTTTTTTAAATGATGCTAAAAATGCATCGTTTACAATTTCATCTGTTGAAACAAAACCGGGAAAAAGAACACCGGCAGCTCCTTTCACTACTTCAACTTTACAACAGGAAGCTGCACGAAAATTAGGATTTTCTGTTGCACAAACCATGAATGTTGCTCAGCGTTTATATGAATCGGGAAAGATTACCTACATGAGAACGGATAGCGTGAACTTATCTCAAACGGCTTTGGAACAGGCAAGAGAAGCTATCACCTCAAACTACGGTGCAAAATATCATCATCAACGTACATTTAAAAATAAAAGCAAAGGTGCTCAGGAGGCTCACGAGGCCATTCGTCCAACCTACATTTCCAATCAAACAATTTCTGGCGAACGCAACGAACAACGTTTGTACGATTTAATTTGGAAAAGAACAATTGCCTCTCAAATGTCAGATGCAGAATTGGAAAAAACCACAGCAAAAATTGAAGTTTCAGGAAGAAACGAATTGTTTGTAGCGCAAGGTGAGGTTTTGAAATTTGATGGTTTTTTAAAAGTATATTTAGAAGGAACCGATGATGAGGATTCGGAAGAAAACGAAGGAATGTTGCCGGCTTTAAATCAAGGACAAAAAATCAATTACTCTGAAATTAATGCGACGCAACGTTACACGCAACATCCACCTCGCTACACCGAGGCAAGTTTAGTTAAGAAACTGGAAGAACTTGGCATTGGTCGTCCTTCAACCTATGCGCCAACCATTTCAACGGTTCAGAAAAGAAACTATGTTGAGAAAGGCGACAGAACAGGAACTCCAAGAAATTTTTCTGCACTTACATTAAAAAGCAGTAAAATAAATAAAGAAGTAAAAACTGAAAATACAGGTGCAGAAAAAGCCAAATTGTTCCCAACCGATATCGGAATGGTAGTGAATGATTTTCTGTTGCAATACTTCCCAACCATTATGGATTTTCACTTTACAGCAAAAGTGGAAGAAGAATTTGATGAAATTGCAGAGGGCAACCTCAACTGGACCAACATGCTGAAAGAATTTTACAAACCCTTTCACAAAACCGTTGAAAGCACTATTGATAATAGCGAAAGAGCGAGTGGCGAACGTAATTTAGGTATTGATCCTGCAACCGGGAAGCCCGTTTTTGTGCGTATTGGAAGATTCGGGCCATTGGCACAAATTGGTGAAAGTTCTGAGGATGAAAACGACAAACCGAAATTTGCAAGTTTACGTAAAGAACAAAGTATTGAAACAATTACATTGGAAGAAGCCCTGGATTTATTTAAACTTCCTTTAAACCTTGGTCAATACAAAGAAAATGAAGTGGTGATTGGTGTTGGTCGTTTCGGGCCGTATGTAAAATGGGGCGAGCAATTTATTTCCATTCCGCGCGGAGTAGATCCAATGAATGTAGATATGGAAAGAGCAGTTGAAATCATTAAGGAAAAAGAAGTTGCTGATGCACCAATAGGTCATTTTAAGGGTAAACCTGTTACCAAAGGTAAAGGGCGTTTTGGACCGTTTATTAAGTATGATGATTTATTTATAAATGTTCCGAGAGCATATAATTTTGATGCATTGAGTCAGAAAGACATCAACGAATTAATTGAAAAAAAATTGGATAAAGAAGCCAACCGTTTTATTACACGTTGGGAAGATGAAAAAATTGCGATTGAAAACGGAAGATGGGGTCCATTTATCCGCTTTGGAAAAGACATGTTGAAGTTGGGCAAAAAAGAAAACGGCGATAAATATGCTCCTGAGGAATTAAGTTCAATCAGCCTAGAACAGGTGAAAAAAATGATTATCGACCAAAAGCCGAACGCATTCGAAAAGAAAAGCGCAACTAAAAAAACTGCTGTAAAAAAATCAGCCCCTAAAAAGGCTGTTGCTAAAAAGAAAAGTACTGTAAAGAAAAAAGCAGTTAAATAATTGCTTAACGACTGTTTTTCTTCCTTGATTCAAATTTTATGGATCAACCCGCTATTAAATTGTTGATTTACTGTTTTATTGTCTAATTTTGCAATTAAATTTTCAAGAAATTGAAATTAGTCTATTTCATACCCTGTTTTATACTGATTTTTTTCAGTACAACCGGTTTGGCGCAAAACAAAAATAATTCTTCAATTAATTTTATTGACAAACTACTTAAAACTCCAATTGATGTACAATATGGTTGGAGCGCGATAGATGACGATGGCAAACCTTTTAAGGAATTGTTAAACGTATCAAATTGGAACATCGGCTTTTTACCTTCAAGAGTTGCTGTTTTAAAAAGTTTTCATCCCTTATTAAAAGCAAAACTAGATTTTGCTTTTAATGGCTATGAGCAAAAAACAATTATTGACAATGAAATAAAAATTACAAAAGGTAATTTTTTCACAACTGATTTAGGAGTTCAAGTCAATTACCATAAAATTATTGGCACTCAAAAAATTTTAGATCCGTATACAACAGTAGGTTTTGGATATACTAAAAGAAACATTGCAAAATTTCCTAATACAGGAACACTAAACTTAACCCTAGGGACAAATATTTGGCCAATAGAATTTTTAGGAATTTATATTGAAAGTGCTGCAAAAATTGGGCTTGTTAATCCATTTATAAAAAACGCTAGTAATTATTTTCAACACAGCATTGGTGTTACTTACAGTTTAGGTGCAATACCAATTAAAAAAAGTAAAAAAAATAAATTTTTTGCTATTAATAAAAAAGATAGTTCTTTAAAAATGGATGGATATGTTTTTCAAACAATGGATACCACCAAACCTTCGGCTTATTTAAAAATTAAGCTAATAGATAGTTTAGGGAAAACAATTTCAGAAACCAGAACCCAATCTAATGGGTATTTTGTATTTAAAACTTTACAATTATCAAAAACATATACTATTGACATAGATGAAAACGATCCGGATTTTCCGAAAGGGAAACGTTTTTATTTAGCCAATCAACATAAAAAAATGCTTAGGGTTAGCAAAACAGACGGTTCAAATAAATTTGTTTTCAAAAATTTAATCTCCGACAACACATCTATTTTAGAGGAAATTTATATTGAGGACGAACAAGAAATTGCAGGCAATTTATTTTTTGGAAAAAATCAATCGCCACTTTCAAATGTAAAAATTGTTGCGAAAGATGAAAATGGAAACATCATTGAAGAAACAACCACTGACAGCGAAGGAAAATTTAAGTTTACTAAAATCCCTAAAAACACAAACGTCATTATTGAGCCAGTAGCCAATCAAAAAAACATTCAACCCGAAACGGAAATTGTTTTGAAAAATTTGCAAGGCAAACCTGTTAAGATTTTCAAAGCAGATAGCAAAGGAGAATTTTCTTTCAATTTTCTTCAAAACGAAAGCGCAACCATTAACGAAATGCTGACCGCTGATACTAGCCCTTTGTTAGATTTTAAAGCAACAATTACAAACGAAAAAAATGAAAATCTTATTAATACAATTGTATATCTAAAAGATGAATTCGGAAACGTTATCGCTACCGGTAAAACAGACGGACAAGGAAAAATAGTTTTCAGAAATTTACCTCCCGATAAAAAATACTTGTTGAGTTTTGATGAGAAAGATGAAGGCTTAAATCGTTATACTAAAATCATCATCAAATCAGAAAATGGTGCTCTTGTAAAAGAAGTGTATAGAAACGAAAAAGGGTTTCAGTATGAGGTTTTATCTAATGATAGGGCTTTGTTGTCTGAAATTAAAATGGAAGATACTGGAATTCCTCTTTCCTTTACTGCCTCTATACAAGATGAAAATTTAAAGTTAATTCCAAATTTGCTAGTCATCGTTAAAGAAAAAAAAGGCAATGAATTGTATCGCACCACAACTGATAAAAACGGCAAATTAAAATTACATCAACTATCAAAAGATAAAAACTACGATTTGGAATTTGATTCAAACGACCCAAGAATTAAGTCAATTAAGAAGATTATCATCAAATCTGAAAACAATAAAACAACGAAAGAAATTGTTCGTAATTCAAATGGTTTTCATTATAACGTGCTTACTATTGACAAAATTCAATTATCTGAATTATTTTCAAACGACAACCTAATTTCGAACATTAATAATCCATCAACCAATAATTCTCTTTCTCCCGATGATAAGATTAAATCCAATACTAAAAAAGAGGAAAATGATGAGCACATTAATTTAAAAGCTTACGTATTTGATGAAAATAATGCCATATTAAATAATTTGCCTGTAATAATAAAAGGTAAAACAGGAACAATATTAAAAATAGATACAACAAACATGTATGGCGCATTCTCTATAAAAGATTTGCCACCACAGCAAGATTTTGAAATTGAATTTGACGAAAAAGATAAACGATTAACTAAAGCAAGTAAGATAAATATTAAATCTTCTAGTGATAACACAATAAAGCAAGTAAACCATAATCCAGGTGGTTATAAATTAAATTTATTAAAGTCAGATACAACTTTACTTAAAAAAACAAACTTAACAGAAGCTCCATTAATTCAATTAGATTTTAAAGCAACTATTATGGATGATAAAAATAAACCACTTCCAAATTTTACAATTTTACTTAAAGATGAAAACAACCATATTATAAAAAAACAAATTACCGATAAAGATGGTAAAGTAATTTTTGATCATTTATTAGGAAGCGAAAATCATAAATTAGAGTTTGATGAAAGTGATACCAGATTGAAAAACACACGTAAAATATATATAAAATCAGACAATGGTAAAATTACTAGAGAAATCAATCGTGCTGAAAAAGGCTTTGAGTATAATTTGAATAAAATCGAAACTGAATTAATGGATGAATATAAAATTGCTGAATTTGGAAAATTAAACGCAGAAAAACTGAGTAGAAAAAAAGGTAAAATGGTTAAAGTAAAAGAAGAATTAAGTTTTAAGTCAGGTGATGCACTTTTAACCCAAGAACAAAAAAATGTTATAAATAATTTTGACTCTTTGTTAAAACAACATCCTGAATTAAAATTAGAAATTAGCGGTTATGCAGATTCACGTTCAGGAGAAAAAAGTAATTTGTTATTAAGTGAAAAAAGAGCGAAAATAGTACGAGATTACTTAATCGAACAAGGTATTTCTGAAAATAGAATAAAACACATAGGTTACGGTGAATCCCGACTAAAAACCAAATGCCCTGATTTTGCTGAATGTACTGAAGAACAACATGCAGAAAACAGGAGGGTTGAATTTAGAATTTTTTGTCAGTAGAATTAAATGTATTTGAGTAAATGTAACTTGTAAATTGAATTAAGAATTTACAAGTAACTTAAATCCTTTACCGTGTATGTTTATAATTTCAACCTTTTGATCGTCTTTTAAGTACTTCCTTAATTTGGCAATATAAACATCCATGCTTCTACCATTAAAATAATTGTCGTCATGCCAAATTGTTTTCAATGCAAAGTTTCTGTCGAGCACATCGTTTTTATGAATACATAATAATCGAAGTAATCCAGATTCCTTAGTTGTAAGTTTTAAAGAACTACCATTGAAATTTAGGACTTGTTTTTCGCTATCAAATTTATAGGCGCCAATATCAAAATGTGTTTGCTGATTACTGATTGCAATTTGTTTGTTTGATCTTCTGAGTACAGCTTGTATACGAACTAAAAGCTCTTCCATACTAAAAGGTTTTGTAATGTAATCATCTGCTCCTGCATTAAATCCTTCTAAGGTATCTTCCTTCATGGATTTGGCAGTAAGGAAAATGATTGGAATTTGTTTGTTGGTTACACGAATTTCTTTCGCCAGCGTTAATCCATCTTTAAACGGCATCATGACATCCAACAATATGAGGTCATAATCACTTTTACAAAACAAATCATAACCTTCTTTTCCATCTTTGCCTAGTTTTGTTTGATAGCCTTTTGCGTCTAAATATTCTTGAAGTAAGGTTCCTAAATTAGGATCATCTTCAACCAACAATATTTTTAATTTTTCTGTATTCATGTTTTTTATTTTTTGATGTTAATTTACTCCTTGCTTTGGTAAAAATATTTTAAAAGTAGAACCTTTATTTAATTCGCTATCAACTTGTATGTGTCCGCCATGCTTTTCTACAACTGCTTTTACATAACTTAATCCTAAACCGAATCCTTTAATGTTATGAACGTTTCCGGTTGGTATTCGGTAAAATTTATCAAATATCTTTCTAAGATTTTCTTTACTAATTCCAATTCCTTTATCCTGAACAGAAAAAATTATGCCATTATCAATATTCTCTGTCTTTATGTCAATTTCGGGAATTTCTTTCGAATATTTAATAGCGTTATCTAAAAGATTAAATACAATGTTGGTTATATGTACCCTGTCTCCATTAAACAAAGGTTGTGTTGCTAAAAAATGATGGGTTAAAATGCCATTACGTTGCTCTATTTGAATTTGAATATTTTGTATAGCTTGTTCTATAATTTCGTGAATATTCAATAAATCTGATTTTAATTTTATATTTCCTTTGTCTAAAATAGAAGTTTGCAAAATACTTTCTACCAAAACACTCAAACGTTTATTCTCGTCTCTAATCATTTTTACAAAACGTTCAATTTTTTCGGGAGTTTTAATAATGGTTTGATCATTAAGCATTTCACTTGCCAAAGAGATAGTCGATATTGGTGTTTTAAATTCATGAGTCATGTTACTGATGAAATCATTTTTTATGGCAGATAATTTTTTCTGGCGATTGATGGTTGATATAGTATAATAAAAAGAAAGAGATAAAATAATGATGATTAATGCCGAAACAAGTAACATTACCCATAATGTTTTAAATAAATACGTTTTGTGTTTAGGAAAATAAACCGACAAATAAGAAGGTTGAATGAAAACATTATTTGGAGATAAGCTCACCTTGAAGTAACAACCCGAAGTGTCACAAGTTGGTGTAGATTTTCTGAAATCATTAATTGCAATTTTTTCATCCTGTGAAATTCGATATAAATAATTCCATTTAATGCCATGTTCTAAAAATTTAACTCGAATTAATGAATCTAATAATAAGGTATCTAAATGAGGTTTGTAATTTTTGTACACACTAATGCTCACGAGTTCCTCAAACAAATCATTTACCATTTCGGTTTTTTGCTGCATGAGTTCTAGTTTAATTTTTTCATGATTCTGAAAACCAGGAGAACTCATTGCTATTGGACCTAAAATATTATTTGCTTGCAGCGTATCACCTGAATATCTGTTAATGTTACTGGAAACAATCCCTGCAGAGTCAGTAGTCATTTCCTCATAAATCTGAACGTTTAATTTTTCATCGATTATTGGCAGTAAATTTCTTTTGCTCGAATCAAAAGGGTTGATTGTTTTAAGGCGATAGTTAGCAGGATAACTTCTTATGCCTTGTTTTTTAAATTTTATTTTCTTTTTAATTTTTTCTGCAGCATCCGATTTCTCAAATTTTTCAACAACATCATTTAATGCTTCGTTCACTGAGTTTTTAAATTCATCCTCGCGTAATTCAATAGCATTACTAATCCAAAATAACTGTACAGCTATAAGAGCCAAAATGGAAACGCTGGCTAAAATTGTTACAGTACTTGTTTTGAATTTAAACATTAGTTTCAAAATTAACCATTAAGAGATATTACAACGTATATTATGAAATTTTAACAGCGCATCACTGCTTAATAAAATGATTCATTTTTGAGTAATATTCAAACTTCACTCATTTTTTTATGTGAATTCTTAACCTAACTTTGTTGCAATGCAGGAAATTATAAAACTTAAAGACATTGCTCGTAAATATACCATTGGTAAAGAAACCATACATGCTTTAAAATCGGTTAGCTTATCCATAAATAAAAACGAGTACGTTGCATTAATGGGTCCTTCCGGATCCGGTAAATCAACGCTAATGAATATATTGGGCTGTTTAGATACACCTTCTTCAGGTGAATACATTTTAAATAATATTGCTGTTGCGGGCATGTTAGATAACGATTTAGCAGAAGTAAGAAATAAAGAAATTGGTTTCGTTTTTCAAACATTTAATTTATTACCTAAGGCAACGGCTCTTGAAAACGTTGCTTTGCCACTGGTGTATGCAGGCATACCAAAAGCAGAACGCGATAAGTTAGCATTAGAAGCTCTTGAACACGTGGGTTTAGGGAATCGAATTACTCACAAGCCAAATGAATTATCAGGTGGGCAGCGCCAACGTGTTGCTGTTGCAAGAGCATTAGTAAATAAACCTGCGATTATTCTTGCCGATGAGCCAACAGGAAATTTGGATTCTAAAACTTCCATAGAAATAATGGGGCTTTTTGAAGAAATACATAAAAATGGTAACACAATCATTTTGGTTACGCATGAAGAAGATATTGCCAAACATGCTCATCGTATTGTACGATTAAAAGATGGGCTTGTAGAATCCGATCAATTGAATCAGGAATTTGTTACTGTTTTAAACAACTAACTCATGTCGAAATTAATTTTAGTTCCTACCCCAATAGGAAATCTAGAAGACATCACTTTACGTGCAATTCGCATATTAAAAGAATGCGATTTGATTTTAGCAGAAGATACACGTGTAACAGCTCATCTGCTAAAACATTTTGAAATCAGTAAGCCTTTAAAATCATACCATCAGCACAACGAACATAGAATCATTGATGAGTTAGTTCAACAAATTTTAACCAACAATACAACAGTTTTAGTAAGCGACGCCGGAACACCCGCAATTTCAGACCCCGGATTTTTATTGGTAAGAGCTTGCATTCAAGCAGGCATCAAAATTGAAACTTTACCTGGGCCAACAGCATTTGTTCCTGCCCTTGTAAATTCTGGTCTTCCCTGTAATGAATTTGCCTTTTATGGTTTCTTGCCACAAAAAAAAGGACGATTAACCAAATGGCAATTACTAAAAAAAGAAAATAAGACATTCATCCTTTACGAATCGCCTTATCGCTTAATTAAACTAATAGAAGAAATCATTTTGCATTTAGGACCTCAACGAATCATTTCTGTTTCAAGAGAATTAAGTAAATTGTTCGAGGAAAATAAAAGAGGTGAGGCACAGGAAGTACTCAATCATTTTAAGTCTAAAACCATTAAAGGAGAATTGGTAATTGTTATTCAAGGTAATACACTAAGCGAATCGGAAAATGACGAGGAGGAGAATTAAAATAAAAAAACATAACATTGGAGCACCTCCCGGAGAGCTTTATTATTCGGGAACAGAAAATGGTGATAGAATAAAAATCACACTCATTCAGTTTAATGAAAAGGAATATTTTGAAGAAGTATTTTATTCTGTTTCCGAAACGTTAAAAGCTATACAACCTAATTTAATTAAATGGATAAACGTTGATGGTTTACATAAGTTAGAAGTGATTGATGAACTTGGAAGAGCTTACGGAATTCATCCGTTAACGCAGGAAGATATTGTACATGTTGAATCTCGTCCAAAATTTGAAGAGTACGCGCGCTATGTAGTATGTATTTTACAAATGCTATATTACGAATCACATCACGTATGTTTTGAGCATTTAGGAATTATATTGTTTGAGGACACCGTTATTTCCTTTCAGGAACCAAAAGGTGGTGATGCCTTTGAAATGGTTAGAATCCGACTTAAAGAATCAAAAGGAAGAGTGCGTAAAATGGGCCCTGATTATTTGTCGTATGCACTGATAGATGCAGTTGTTGATCATTATTTTGTTGTACTCGAAAAACTAGGTGAAAAAATTGATGCATTGGATGATGAAATCATTAAAAATAAAGCGACAGATGTAATGCTTCAAATTCATGATTTGAAAAGAGAAGTATTGCTTACCCGAAAGTTAATTTGGCCATCCAGAGAAATGATTTTAAACATGATGCGCAGCGATACTGAATTGATTAGCGAAACTAATATCATTTACTTACGTGATGTTCACGACCATGTAAACAGAGTTACAGACACCATTGATCAATACCGCGAAACACTAAGTAATATGACGGAAGTTTACTTGGCAAACAATGCTAATAAAATGAACGAGGTAATGAAAGCATTAACAACAATATCGGCAATCTTCATTCCTGTTACATTCATTGCCGGTGTTTACGGGATGAATTTTGATAACATGCCCGAACTTTCAACACCTTATGGATATTGGATTACCATGGGTATTATGGGTGCAATTATGCTTGGTATGGCAATTTATTTCAGAACAAAGAAATGGTGGTAAAAAATCGAATTTCTTGCTATTCAAAAAATCTGCATATTTGTAAAGTATTTTTGCCCAGGTGTTGGAATTGGTAGACAAGCACGTTTGAGGGGCGTGTGCCGTAAGGTGTATGGGTTCAAATCCCATTCTGGGTACTAGCAAAATCAAGCCTTTCATCTCTGAAAGGCTTTTTTAATCTAAGTCTCATTTATTATAATAAGATATAATATTAAATCTCCTTCTTCAAAAATTCTCCTGTGTAACTTTTTTTCTCTTTTATTAATTGCTCGGGTGTACCCTGAAAAAGAACCTGACCACCTTTTGCTCCACCTTCCGGACCAATATCAATAATGTAATCGGCAACTTTAATCATATCCATATTGTGCTCAATTATCAACACCGTATTGCCGTTATCAACTAATCTGTTCAACACTTCTAACAAAATTCGTATGTCCTCAAAATGCAAACCTGTGGTAGGTTCATCTAAGATGTAAAAGGTATTTCCAGTATCGCGTTTACTTAATTCGGTGGCCAATTTTACACGCTGCGCTTCACCGCCAGAAAGAGTTGTGGCTTGTTGTCCAAGTGTAATGTAACCTAAACCTACATCCTGTAAGGTTTTTATTTGACGATAAATGGATGGAATGTTTTCAAAATACTCGCATGCCATATCGATAGTCATGTTTAACACATCACTTATTGATTTGCCTTTGTATCTTACTTCCAATGTTTCGCGATTATAACGTTTACCCATGCACTCATCGCATTGCACATACACATCAGGCAAGAAATTCATCTCAATGGTTTTTACACCTGCTCCCATGCAGGTTTCGCAACGTCCACCTTTTACATTAAACGAGAATCGTCCTGGCTTGTAGCCACGAATGTTTGCCTCAGGCAAAGCAGCAAATAAATTTCGTATATCGGTAAACACATTGGTGTAAGTTGCGGGGTTACTTCTAGGTGTTCTGCCAATTGGCGATTGATCAATGTCTATCACTTTATCAATATGCTCAATGCCTTTTAATTCTTTGTAAGCAAGCGGCTTTTTTTCGGAGCGATAAAAATGGTTGCTTAAAATCGGATATAATGTTTCGTTGATCAACGTTGATTTACCAGAACCTGAAACGCCCGTAACACAAATTAATTTTCCTAATGGAAAATCAACCGAAATGTTTTTAAGATTATTTCCTGATACGCCTTTTAACACCATTTTTTTTCCGTTTCCTTTTCTTCTTTTTTCAGGAATAGCGATTACTCGTTTTCCTGTTATGTATTCGGATGTTAAAGTTGGAAAACGTAGTAATTTTCCGGGAACATCTGCTGCAACAACTTTGCCTCCGTGTATTCCTGCACCAGGACCAATATCAATCACGTAATCCGATTCCACAATCATATCTTTGTCATGCTCCACCACAATAACGGAATTTCCGGTATCTCTTAAATCTTTCAATGCTTTTATTAAGCGCATATTGTCGCGTTGATGTAAGCCAATACTTGGCTCATCAAGAATATACAAAACACCAACCAATTGCGAACCAATTTGTGTTGCCAATCGAATGCGTTGTGCTTCACCACCTGATAAAGATTTTGAACTTAAATTGAGAGAAACATAATCCAATCCTACATCCAATAAAAAACCGATTCGCGATCGTATTTCTTTTAAAATTTCTTTTGCAATGGTATTTTGGCTTTTACTCAATCGTTTCTCAATATTCTTGAACCAGGTATGTAATGCAGAAATGTCGAACTGAGATAACTCAGCAATGTTTTTAGTATCGATTTTAAAATAAAGTGCTTCTTTTTTCAAACGTGTTCCGTTGCACGATTCACAGTTTATTTTATTTGTAAATCCTTGTGCCCAGCGTTGCATTGCAGGTGATGGATGTTCCTCTGCTTGTTTGGTAATGAAATTAGCAATTCCCTCGAACCTGAACTGATAACCATCCTGATTGCTGTCGGTTTTAAACTTAAAGGATTCGTCACTACCATATAAAATCATGTTCACGGCTTGCTCATCTAACTCTTCAAACGGAGTATCTAGGGTAAACCCAAACTGCTGTCCTATGACTTCAATCTGTTTATAGATCCAGGAATTTTTGTATTCTCCCATTGGCGCAATGGCGCCTTTTTTAATACTCAGTTTCGGATTTGGAACTATTTTATTTAATGCAATTTCAGAAACCACACCTAATCCATTGCACTTGGAGCAAGCGCCATAAGGCGAGTTGAAAGAAAATAAATTAGGAGCGGGCTCATCGTAAGAAATTCCTGAAACAGGACACATTAAATTTCTGCTAAAAAAACGAGGAGTGTTTTTCGACTTTTTATTTTCATCGTGTTCCAAAACCATGATGGTTCCTTTGCCCTGTTTCATAGCTGTTTGAACCGATTTAGATAAACGTTGCTTGATGCTTTCGTTAATTTCAATGCGATCGATAACTACTTCAATATCGTGCACTTTATAACGATCGGTTTGCATTTTTGGAACAATATCTTTGATCTCGCCATCAATGCGCACTTTTGAAAAACCTTGTTTTCTGATTTGCTCAAACAATTCGCGGTAATGACCTTTTCGGCCTTTCACAACCGGACTCAGCACATTTATTTTTTTTCCTTCAAATTGTGTTTGTATCAAATCTAAAATTTGATCATCAGAATACTTCACCATTTTTTCGCCACTCACATACGAGTAAGCATCGCCTGCGCGAGCATAAAGCAAACGTAAAAAATCATAAATTTCGGTGATGGTACCAACTGTGGAACGCGGATTTTTATTTACTGTTTTTTGTTCAATAGAAATTACAGGTGATAATCCCGAAATTTTATCTACATCCGGGCGTTCCATGCTACCTAAAAACTGACGAGCATAGGAAGAGAAACTTTCAATGTACCTGCGCTGACCTTCTGCATAAATGGTATCAAAAGCAAGTGAAGATTTACCGCTTCCGCTCAATCCGGTTATAACAACCAATTTGTTGCGTGGAATGGTGAGATCTATATTTTTAAGATTATGAGCCCTTGCGCCGGTTATTTCAATGTTTTCTTCTTCCATTAATTTGAAATTAATTTAAACAAAAAGAGAATGATAATTTTTCAAACCTTAATTATTACTCCCATTTTTAACTCTCATAAAGATAGAGTAAGCAATCAGAAAAAAAGAAATAAGTAAAGAAGATTTTGAAATCCAATCACCAAACTGAACAAAAATTGTTTGATAAGTATTGGGTTGTATTTTACTGAAAATAGCTGCTTCTTTCCAGTATTCGGTTTCTTGTTCGGACTCACCTAAAGTATTAATAAAGCAGGACACTCCTGTATTTGCACTTCTAACAATTGGTTTGCGTGTTTCTATAGCACGTAACTTAGCATATGCTAAATGTTGTTTATACCCTGGTGAATCACCCCACCAACCATCATTGGTTATAATTGAAATGAAGTTGGCTCCTTGTTTAACATAGTCGGTTACATATTCCGAAAAAATACTTTCATAACAAATTACAGGTGCAACTTTAACTGCATTTTTTTTATCAAAAAAATTACTTCTTTCGTTCTGTTTTCCTAAACTTCCAAAAGTTCCACCTAATTGAAGTGCTAAACTTTCCAGCGGCTTTAAAAGCCATGCAAATGGCATAGTTTCAACACCCGGAACCAATTTTGATTTATGATAAATTTGAGTTTTACCGGATTCATCAATTTGTAGAGCTGAATTAAAAAAATCATAATAACCTGGTCCATCAGAGAATTTTCGTGCAGATGAAGTAGCTTCAAAATCGTATGCAGTTATTGTAGTAGCTCCACAAATTATTTTTGTTTTTGCGTTTATCAAATTACTTTTAAGTTGTGAAATTTCATGACTTGAATCCAACTGATGTTCCCAAATTTCTTGTGCTAAAAAAGTTTCAGGTAACACTATATAATCGGCATCTTGAATAATTACTTTATCCAATTGATGTAGTGTGGCACTAAATTTTTCCAATTGATGCTGCATACTATAAACAAACTTCTCATTATATGGATCAATATTGGGTTGAACTACAATGCATGTTTGCTCTTTTAATAAAAAGTTTGCTAATCGCTCTTTGGTTGAAAATTTCAAATAATGCGAAACAATAAGTGGTAAGAATAAAACAATAACACTTAGATAAATTAATTTCTTATTCCAAATTTGATTATAGACTTTAGATTTTAAAATAAAAAAAAGGAAAATATTAACTGTTAAAATCCACGCAGTTCCTCCTGCATTTCCTGTAAATTCATACCATTGCGCCCATGATGGTTGAAAGGCCAAAACATTTCCTAAGTTAAGCCACGACCAACTTAAATCTGTTTGTTGATACAAATATTCAAAACTTAACCAAACAGGTATTATTATGAAATATGCGCCATTTTTATTTTTAAATTTCATTCTAAGCTTATTCGCCAAAAGCAATGTAAACGACATGAATATTGAGTTTGCTAAAAAAGCAATGATTGCAGTCGGGCTAGCATTATAAACCCACCAGGTACTAATTAGATTCCAGACTAAAAAACCTGAAAATAAAATAAAAAATTTCTTAAGACGTTTTAATTTTCTTGCTTCAGTATAATTTTCAAAATTTGTTAAAACAAAAATAAAAGGCACAAAAGCTATAAAAATTATAAAAGTAAAACCGGGTAGCCAAGCTAAACCCAATAATAAACCTGAAAATAAACTTGTATATAATAAATTAGAAGTTTTCAACCTTAACTTTTAGTTTACAAAAGTAAATTTATTTTCAGTTGAAATTTGAATCAATTTTTAAATTAACTTAATAAAAATTGAGTAAACAAATATGCGTTTTACTGAGCTTGTCGAAGTGAAGATACATGGAGTATAACATATAACCACTAAAAAAGAATAAAATCTAATTATGGATGAAGTTATTTGATGGTGTAAAAAAAAATAATTTAATGAATAAAAACGGAAAACTCATTTCAGAAAAAAATGGATTTGATGATATCAGTTTACCCGAATGTGGTTTGTTTCGTTTTGTACAGGATAAAAAATATGGGTTTTTAAATAATAAAGGTAAAGTTGTTATAAAGCCAAGTTACGATGAAACAACTTTTTTTGATAACAGTGTTTGTATTGCCAAAAAAAAGAATACTTTTTCTATTACCAACACTAAAAGCGATATTTTGTTTAGTGCTAAAACTTCACAAATGAAAAGAGCTACAAAAGATGTTTTTATCTATCAAAACGATAACAATGAATTTGTTTATTGTAACCGAACAGGAAATATTTTACTGACTTGTAAGATTGATAATCCTAAATTTTATTTAAATAGATTTTTAATATGGGAGGATGATCTACAAAAAAAATTTTTGACCTTAAAATAAATAAATTAATTTTTGGTCAGTTATAATGTTTTTACCGTTTAAAATATATCGTTTAAATTCTTTTTGTAATAATATGCTTATCTTAACTCAACTTTCATCATTAAAAATTATTCAATAAATGTTTATTAAAAACGTAATAGTTCTATTTTTTTGCTTGACCTTTTTTTCATGTTCAATTAATAAAGAAGATAATAACTCAATTAATAATAATAAAAACAACAATTCAAAAATCGACACAAACAATGAGAATGATATAACTGATGTAAACGAAAAAAATAATGATGATGAACAAAAAATTAATATTGAAATATTAGACAAAATGCGCCAGCCTGTTCGTTTAAATCATCATGTAAACACTTCTGCAAATGAGTATTTGCCAGTTATTTCATCAAATGAGAAAAAACTTTTCTTTTCGGCTATGGATAGAACAGGATATTTTGATTTTAAACTTGATTTCACAAAACAATCGTCGTCTGGAGGTGAGGATATTTTTTACGCTGATTTTAATACTGGAATTTTTACAGATGCTCGCCCTATAGTTTCTTTAAACACTAATGGACACGAAGTTGTTTCTCATGTTTTTAACGATGAAAGTTTAATGCTTACCGCTAACTATCCTGAAAAAATAGGCCCAATAGGAAATCCTGAAACAGAAACAACAGATCTTTTCTTAGCGAAAAAAATTAAAAAAGATAAATACTCTATTTATCATCTTCCGGAGCCGGTAAACTCAATTTTTTCTGAAGCTGATGCTATTATGCCTGAAGACCAATCTTATGTTTTATTTGTTTCTGATAGGCCGGGGCATGTTGGAGAATACCATAAAAAAGGTTTGAAGTGGAATGAAAGTTTTTGGGGCAACACAGATGTTTATGTAAGTATAAAAAATGGTGATATGTGGGGTGTTCCAATAAATCTTGGAAATATAGTTAACACTGAAGGGGCAGAAAGGACTCCATGGTTATCTAAAGATGGATTGACATTATATATAAGCTCTAACGGTCAGGATAAATCAAAATACGATTTGGATGTTTTTGCCTTTACCAGAAAAGATAAAAATTCATGGGTCAAATGGTCAGGTCCAATTTTAATTAAGGATGCTTCATCGCAATTTGACGATTGGGGTTATAAAGAAACTACTGATGGTAATGCATATATTGCAAGGGTTCAGTCATTAGGATTTAAACCTACTCAAGGCGGAACTGCTGGTGACGGCTATATTAGAGAAACAAACTATCGCCCGGGATACAGCCTTACTGGCCAGCAAACAGCATCTTTAAATTCTGAAAATACTACTGATATTTTTTTACTTAAAAAAACAGACTTACCCGTTTTTACTTTAAACGAAGTTTTCTTTGAATTTAATTCTGCAAAATTAAATTCGAAAATGACTGCAGTAATGGAACGTTTTGTTGATATGCTAAAGCAGAATGAAAGCTATTCAGTTTCTATAAAAGGCTTTACTGATGATATTGGCGATGAACAATATAATTTAAATCTATCTCAAGAAAGAGCAGAATCAGTAAAAACATATTTAATAAAAAACGGAATTAAAAACAATATTAATACAGAAGGATTTGGAGAAAAAAATCCAAGATTCAATAATAATGATTCTGAAAAAAAACAATTTAATCGTCGTGTAGAAATATACTTTGATAAAGTATTTAATTAAACACTGCAACGATTATTTTTACGAAAACAGAATGTATTTATATGATAGAATAAGAGAAAAGAAATTAAAAAAAGATTGGATCTTGCTGAAAATGAAAAGAAAAATGCTGTAGAGCTGGCAGAAGCAAAACTAAGAAACTCATTGCGTGAATTACTTCTTAAAAAAGAGAATGAATTAACGGCATTTAAAAACAACAGCGAACGAGAATTAAAAGATAAAATTACCTCAAAAGATGCTATTGATGGAATAGATAAAACAATAAAAGAATTACAGAAAACAAAAGAAGCTTTATTGTCTTCTGAAAATAATTTGAGACTAGCTAATGAAAAAACAGAGGATTTAACAATAAAAAAACTAACTCACGGTAATCCTACAATGAAATCGAAATTTGATGAATTGAAATAGAAATAATTCATCATTAAAATACTTTTTTTACAAGGTACAGGGAGCTGATAAAATCATTTTTTGAATTTACTAATTCCTTCATCCATCCACTTAAGGTATTCCTGAATGCTTGGATTGTAGCCTCTTGGAGCATTTAACGGTTTTTCATTGTAATCCAAAATTACATACAACGGCTGTGTGCTTTGTTTGTAAGTGGTTTCTTCCATGTATTTAAACTTGTCACCAATATCAGTTATTTCACGTTCTTTTCCATACCAGTTTACTTTCATAAAATCTTTTGGATTAAGTGGACGCTTATCATCCACATACAAAGAAACCAAAACCACATCATTATTCAATCGTTTGGTAACTTCTGCATCAGGCCAAACATAATCTTCCGTTTTTCTGCAATTAGCACAAGCGTGTCCGGTAAAATCAACCATTAAAGGTTTGCCTACTTTTTTAGCATAAGCCAATGCTTTATCATATTCATTTTTAAAATGAACGATTCCGTTTTTGTTTACTTCAATGTATTTTGCAAATTCATCATCAACACTTGGCATAGCTGATGAATGTGTTGAAATAGCACTTGCGCCAAATCCATGTGGAGATTCAGAATATTCCAATGGAGGCAATACGCCTGAAAATAATTTTAATGGTGCGCCCCACATTCCCGGAATCAAATAGATGGTAATGAAAAATGAAATAATGACAAATGTGATGCGAGTTACAGAAAGAAAAGGTACATCGCTATCGTGTGATGTTTTAAAAACACCCATCAGATAAAGAGTAAGTAAAGCAAAAATTACAATCCATAACCCTATGAAAACTTCTCGGGTTAAAATTCCAGCTTGAACTACTAAATCAGCGTTTGAAGCAAATTTTAAGGCAAGAGCTAATTCCAAAAAACCTAAGGTTACTTTTACTGAATTTAACCAGCCACCTGATTTTGGTAAGGAGTTTAACCAACCCGGAAATGCTGCGAACAAGCCAAACGGTAAAGCCAGTGCAAGTGAGAAACCAAACATGCCCCAAAACGGACCGGAATAATTTCCTTGTGATGATGCTTCTACTAATAGTGTTCCGATAATTGGACCTGTACAAGAAAATGAAACTAAGGCCAATGTAAATGCCATGAAAAATATACCGGTTAATCCGCCTTTATCCGATTTGGAATCTACCTTGTTTACAAAAGAACTTGGCAATGTAATTTCAAAAGCACCTAAAAATGAAAAAGCAAAAACAACTAATAACAAAAAGAAAAATAAATTAAACCATACGTTGGTAGATAATGTATGTAATGCTCCTGCACCAAAAACAGCTGTTACAATTAACCCTAATGCAACGTATAACACAATAATAGCAACACTATAAATTAAAGCGTTTCTTATTCCCTCTTGTTTATTTTTGCTACGTTTAGTAAAGAAACTCACATTCATCGGAATCATTGGAAATACACAAGGTGTAAGTAATGCAGCAAATCCGCCGATGAATCCTGCAAAAAATATTGCCCACCAAGATGAGGATGAAGTTGTTTCGCTTGAAGCAGTTGGTACTTCAATAGTTTTTTCCATAGGTTTGATTACACTATCAGTTTTAGCTGTTATCGTACTATCTGTATTTACAGGTTCAATTGCCGAAGTTGAAGTTGCTGTATCTTTTTTAGTTTCGTTTTTACAAGTGCTTTTAATGTTAAGTGAAAACTTTTCTGCCGGTGGAAATTCACACATTTCCTCTGTACACACCTGATATTCATATTTTCCTGAAATACTTATGTTTCCTTCTTTTAAAGTTTTTATGCGTTGAGTAAAAGTTGCCTCCTTTTCAAAGTAATTTACCATTACTTCAAAAACTTTGTCCATCTCATTGATACTTTTACTTTCCTTTGTTTTACCAACCAATTCAAAATCTGCACTTTTTGTAAATTGTATATCAGTTGGATTTGGACCATCTTTAGAAGGTTTCATACTGTACATGTGCCATGGCGCATCTATTTTCACTTTAAAAATAATCTCGTATTCACACTCGTTTATTTTCTTGGATTGAATGTCCCAGTGCGTATGCAATTGCTGAGCAAACGATAAATTTCCGATACTAAAAAATAATACAACAGCAACTAATCGTAATTTTAAAATCATAGTATAATATTTAAAAATTCAAATTTAGAATTTTAAAAATCATTTTAGGAAAAACGGGTTACAATTAAAAAAAATTTAGGTTTAGTTAACTTTAACTAATTTGAATGATGGAGTACAATTTGGAATGTAGTACCAACATTAGGCTCTGATTTTTTTACGCTGATTTTGCCTTTATGGTAATTTTCAATAATTCGTTTACAGAGTGAAAGTCCAAGACCCCAACCCCTTTTTTTGGTAGTAAATCCGGGTTCAAAAACAGTTTTTATCTTGCCTTTTGGAATTCCTTTTCCTGTATCGCTAAAATCAACAAAAATATTTTTATCGTTTTCAAAAATATCAATAGTAATTTTTCCTTTACCATCCATAGCATCAATAGCGTTCTTACATAAATTTTCTATTACCCACTCAAACAGTGGAACGTTTAAATTAGCAGTAGTAGATTGTTTTAGCGAATTTATAATCTCGAACTGAACATTTTTTGAACTCCGTTTTTTCATGTATTCTATAAAGTGCTCAATGACCAATACTAAATTTTCTGCCTGAAGATTTGGCTCTGACCCTACCTTTGAAAAACGATCTGCAATCGTATTCAATCGATCAACATCTCTATTTAATTCGGTTACAATAGATTCATCTACTTGTTGCGCCTTAAGTAATTCAACCCAAGCCATTAAACTTGAAATTGGTGTGCCTAACTGATGAGCTGTTTCTTTACTCATGCCCACCCAAACCTGATTTTGCTCTGATTTACGCGCTGTGCTAAATAACGAATAAGCAATTATTAAAAAAATCCCAATCGCTGAAAACTGAAAATAAGGATAGTATTTTAACTGTTTTAGTAAAGTAGATTCCTCATAAAAAATGTAATGTTTAATTCCCTCTTCTAACTCAATTACTATAGGTTTATTTTCTTCCGACATTTTAAGAATACGCTCATTTAATAGCTTATTGTTTGAAAGCGTAAGGGAATCAATGTTTCCGCTAGCGATAATATTGATTTTTGTGGAGTCGGTATAAATTACGGGTACTGATGCGGTGTTACTCACAACCTCAGAAATGAAGGAACGTGTTAAACTATCGAATACTAATTTTATTTCCGCAAATACTTTAGAGTCGTTGTAATACAAATAATTTTTTTTGCCTTTATAATATTCAAATTCAATTGGAGGATAATTTTTTTTCATGATTTCCAATTGTTGTTGCAGGTAGGTTTGGTCTTTTTCTTTTAACGAATCAAGGTTTCTCGATCCATTAATTTTATTGCCATCAGTAAGAATTACCGGAATGGTTGTATTGCTTCTTATAAACTCAAGAATAAAGGCAGTCATTTCATTAATTTCAAACAATTCACTTGTTGTTATTTTTTGAGTTGCCTTGGCATAAAACTCTGCTTTTTTTCGTTCTTCGTTTTTTATTTCTTCAAACAAAAAACTGGTTATACGCACCAAATTTGCCTTTTTCTGAACAGCCTTTGCCCAAAGTTCTAACTTACTGCGTTCATCATTCGAGATTTTTTTCACTAATCGATTGGTGTACCAAAGTGATGCGATAACAATGAGTATAGCTAATAAAGCAAGTAAAATTTTCCAGCGATTTTTTTGGGAATAAATGCTCATTTATTTTAAGAAAAAAAAGTAGCCATTAGTTGATAACGAAAAAAACGAACATCTATTTTATACTTACGACTTAAAAACACGATCTGCCGATTTATTTTTATTTGCCAACTGTCCGCAAGCAGCATCAATATCTTTACCTCTGCTTCTGCGTACGTTTACAATAATTCCTTTATCTGCAAGATATTTATAAAATGTATTTAAACGTTCAGGCGTTGTTTGCTGAAATTCTCCTTCATCAATTGGATTGTATTCAATAATATTTACTTTGGAAGGCACACGGGCGCAGAACTTAGCCAGTTCTTTTGCGTCTTCAATGCCATCATTAAAATCCTTAAATGCGATGTATTCAAACGTAATTTTATTTCCTGTTTTGGAATAGTAATAATTCATCGCATCAGCCAAATTAGTTAACGAATTGTTTTCGTTAATTGGCATAATGTAATTACGCTTTTCATCGTTGGCAGCATGTAAAGAAAGTGCCAAATTAAATTTTACTTCATCATCGCCCAATTGCCTAATCATCTTAGCAACCCCTGCTGTAGAAACAGTTATACGTTTTGCCGACCAACCTAATCCTTGTTGTGAGGTAATGTGATTAACCGATTCAATTACCTCTCGGTAATTTAGTAAGGGTTCTCCCATGCCCATGTAAACAATATTGGTGAGTGGTTGACCATATTTTTCTTCCGACAATTTTTTAACCAAAGCCACCTGATCAAAAATTTCTCCTGCGGTTAAATTGCGTAAGCGTTTTAATTTCCCGGTTGCACAAAATTTGCAGGTTAAGCTGCAACCCACTTGCGATGAAATACAAACAGTCATACGTGTATCAGTTGGAATTAAAACGCTTTCAACAATTTTATCATCGTGCAATTTCATGGCACATTTAATGGTTCTGTCGCTGCTCACTTGCATTTCTGATATGCAAACAGGGGCGATGAAAAATTCATCTTCTAATTTTGCTCTCAACTCTTTAGATAGATTGGACATTTCACCAAAATCAGCAACACATTTTTGCCATAACCAATTGTAAACTTGTTTGGCTCTGAAAGCGGGCTCGTTTAGGTTTTTAAAAACGGCAGTTAATTCATCCTGACTTAACGAACGTATGTCATTTTTTGTTTTCAATAGAATGCAAAGATAAGCCCAGAATTTTAGATTTCACTAAAGACCCCTATTAAAATTCAAACCCTCACACCAAAAACAAGTACATCATCAACTTGTTCCATTTTTCCTCGCCATTCATCGAAGGTCGATTTTAATTCTTGTTTCATTTGATCGAGAGGTTTTTTGCTTAATTGAACCAATAATTCTTTAAGGTTTTTATACATGAACTTTTTGCCTTTTGGTCCGCCAAACTGATCGGGAAAACCATCGGTAATCATAATGATTAAATCATTTTTTTGTAACTCAATTTGCTGAAGTGTAAATGGTGCTAGTTCGCCCATTGGCTTACCAACAGGCATTTTGTCAGGTTTGTATTCAATTAATTCGTTATTACGAATTAACCACAGCGGATTATTTGCGGCTGCAAATTGCAATAAGTTTTCTTTGAAATTAAAATTACAAATTACCGCATCCATACCATCTTTTCCACCTTCTTCACTTCCGTCATTTGCCATGTGGTGCATTACACGCGAACGGGTGTAATCAAAAATTTCGTTTGGCAGTGTTAATTTATTTCCTCGGGTTGCATCGTTAAGGCAAGAAATATTTAAGATACTCATGATTGCTCCCGGAACTCCATGTCCGGTGCTATCAGCGGTTACAATGCTAAAAACATCGTCAGAGATGGCATCAGCAAAATAAAAATCGCCACTTACTATATCCTTGGGTTGGAAAAAAATAAAATAGTCGTTTAGGTGCTTATCAAGAAGTTGTTTACTTGCAAGTAAAGCATGCTGAATACGCTTTGCATAATTAACGCTATCAATAATTTCCTGATGCTTGTGTTCAATTTCAATTTTTAACTCGTTGATGCGTTCTTTTTCTTTGTGAATGGAAACACTTTGTGCCCATAATTTTTTGACTTTTTCATCTAATTTTTTTTTATCAACTTCCAGTTTTTCTTTTTCGATTAAAAGTGTTTCGTTTTGCTCTTCTATTTTTTTTCGCTCCTTATGAACCGTTTCGCTCATGGCCCAAAGCTTACGATTTTTTTCCTCCATTTTTTTCTTTTCAATTGCTGCCTGCTCTTTTTCGGCAAAAGATGGCAATTGAGAACTTAATTCATTTAAGGATTTTTCAAGCTTATTGTTTTCGGTAACGAGCAAGTTAATCCTTGAACTATATTTTTGCTTTGCTAAAAAAAAATAAAATGAAATGCCGGCAATTAAAATAATTAAAAAAGAAATTATGATGATAAATAATTCAGTCACACCTTTATTTTATAAACCCATTTTCTGCCGCCTTATCAACAAAATTATTATAAGCGTCTTCAATTTCTCTTACTTTAATCCAATCATTATCATTAATTGCATTATTTCTTAATCTATAATAACTTTCAGGATAATATGCAGAATAATAGTCTGGAGCCAATTTAATGAAGGTTAAATACTTGTAGGAGGTGTAAACAAATAACATAAAAAACAACAAAATAATGTTGGTTTTAAATAATCTTAACCCTTCTAATATATTTATTTTAGAACCATTAAATTCATATTTCCATTTAATGGTTCCAACAATCATTATTAATGTAATAGACACCGCTAAATAAAATGCAATTGTTGCTCCGGGCCAGTGCATGGTTTTCATCAAATAGGTAATACCAAGTAAAATGGTTGAAAAACTTCCAAAGGTTAAAATAACAACTAATGGTTTGCCTAACTTATAATTTTGTTTAAAAAACTTAATAGTTGTTGTTACAAAATAAGGTACTAAAAACAAAATACTAAATACCAACATTGGACCTGTTCCCGGCCACGAAAAATTTTTAAAAACCAAAGCTGTAAAAAATATAAACAAGAAGAATGATTCGTAATTTCCTTCACTTTCGATTTTTTTGAAAAAATCATACAGGGCCTCAATAATTATTATTACCCCAAGTGCCAAAAATGAAATCAAAGTAGCCATTGGAATAATTTCAGGTGTTGAGTTAAAAAAATTTTTAGTAATAAAAATTAAAATAATACTCAGCAACATAATACTTATTAATACTAATTGACCAGCACTTACTTTTAGCCTTAATTTTAATTTAAATCTTTCAATAAGAACTATAACTATATCTGTTATAAAAGATATAGTCATCAAAACTTCACAGCAAATAATTAATGTGTTGCCCCAATCATTTAAGGCGAAATTTGCAAATGATCCAAAAATCATGAGTGCAAATAAAATAATACGTATGCGTGTTATTGGTTTCATAAAATGTGTTTAAAACTCAGATATTGTGAAACTGCTAGTTTCTCCACTTTCATAACCTTGAACAAAATAATTGTCATAATCGTCATAGTCATTTTCATCAAAATCCATAATATACCAACCATCTTTCTGTTTTATTTTTCGTTTAATTATTTCATTTTTTAAAATGGTTGTATATAAAGATAATTGAGACGATGACGATACATAATCCGGAATAAATGTGGTTGCCTGATAATATTGTCCGCTTTGGGCTTTACCATTAACAAAATAATCTAAACATTCTGGCTTTGATGCATCTGCTCTATCTTTCATTAATAGCATTGCCATATTATCTCCACTGTTTGTAGATAATCTACCCAGTACTTGAAATAGTTTATTACCAAATTTTGATGACTTTAAAATATGCGAATTTAATAAGCTATCCATTAAAACTATTGTAATTTCTTCTTTTTTTCCTCTTTGTAAACTGTCAATATTTTTTATTAAGGCATTTCGCTTTTGAAATCCATCAGGAAAATAACTTAATAATTGAAATGCATTGTTAAAATTAGAATTTTTATCTGACACTACATTATGTATTTGTTCATAAGGTTGCTCCCAATAATAGTTTAATAAACATTTTGCTAATCGGTAGTATTTTTTAGAATTATTGTTTTTATTTATTTTTTCTTTATTTAAAAATTCCTTATAGTTTATTAATTTAGCACTCATCGCTGCATTTTTATTTTGCTTTGTACTATGATAATAACACGTCATAAATGCAAGTAAGGCATCTTTGTCTAATTTTTTATGCAAAGTATTTTCCTTTATAGGTGATGCAAAATAAGTTAAATCGATACATTCATCTTTATTATTAAAATTAAAACGTTGATAATAAGACAATAAAAAGTCATTTAATATTTCAGCATCCTCATTAGTTTGAAAATAAAAATTCTCTAACCCTTTTTCTTTAAAAAGATAATTAATAAAAATGGATTTATTTTTGAACTCTAAAATATTAGAAGGATCGAATGGGTCATAGCCATTTGTTAAAGAAACTAATCCTCCATATTTATAAACTTTGGATCGCTGAACTGATTTTATGTCTGCACCTTCACCTAAATTGATATCTCCTTTAAGATAATCAGGACTTACTTTGTTAAAATAAAGAAGAGAGTTATGAAGGTTTTCATTTATTAATTCAACATTAAAATTTTCTTTTTTATTATTTGTAAAGGCTTTTGCTTTATATAATAAAGCAGCCATATAATTTTTCTCGTCTTCTTTTAAAGTTTTGCTATTTAAAAACCCATTAATAATATGTTCAGCCAAACTGTTCAATTGACTGTAACTTATATGCTCTAATTGCAATTGTAATCTATAACCTTTTTGATTATTAGAATTTTTCAATTGACTGATATTCCATGTATTGATATCAGTTTTATTATTTAATAAATTATTAAGCATGATTACCTCTAGCGGAAAATTACTTTTTACAGATTGTTTTGAAACTATTTTGTTTTTAAATTCTATTCCTTGTTTACTAAATAATTTATTAGTTATTATAAGATCAATTAAAAATCTATCGTAAGAATAGCCATAGGTTGTATTCAAAAAATTCTTGTTATGAACCAATAGTGAATCAAATGCTTTATTCAAACCATCAAAATTATTAGTTAAGGCGTATAAATTAGCTATTTGGTAGTATCCTGCATTGTGAGTGATAGAACCATTCCAACCCTGCGGAACAGTTTTATCTTTTGGATAAATAACATCAAAAGTTATTTTTGTTTTAATATTGAAAGGAGATAATAATCCAACTATATGATTTAGTTTTAATGTGTCGTAATTTATGAGTTCAGGAATAGCTTGTAAAAGTTTATTAAATTGCTCAATATCAATTTTTCTTAACGTAGCTGTATCGCCTAATAAATTTACAAAAGCGTTAAACGTATTATCACAAAATCTTTTATAAGCCCCTTTATCATCAATTTCAAATTTATTTCTTTTTAATATAATTTTTCCATAAACTGTTACTAATACATT
>Ga0172373_10000960_pt1 | contig 46929 bp, 45 predicted proteins | sample Lak10m_2_FD_114546 | JGI IMG/M metagenome (GOLD analysis project Ga0172373, IMG submission 114546) | Freshwater microbial communities from Kabuno Bay, South-Kivu, Congo - kab_092012_10m | ecosystem: Environmental > Aquatic > Freshwater > Lake | place: Democratic Republic of the Congo... | reverse complement strand
TTTTGTTCATTTTCAAGGCGTAAAAATAGGCGCATAGTGAGCTATGTAACTATTTTTACAACGCAGAAAATGGACAAAAAGACCAGCGAGTTGGGTATATTCTTCGCCGGAAATCGCCTTAAATAGCCCCTACGGCGGCGTCTTTAACAACAACGATTGTGTTGTCTTGCGCTTCGGCAAAAGACATTACAGGGGTTTTCGCGTTGTAAGTTTTTGCGGCAGCATAAGCGATAGCGACCTTATCTTCGGCGGACTGGTTTTTCAGTTCATGTTTTTCGATGTAAAGTTCTTCGAGCAATTCATTCCAGACTAGGCCTTCCTTAAATGGCAGTAATTTATAAGTGACGCCTTCCAGCTCAACTTGCATGCCTTTGCCGATATTTTCGATATAAATTAATGCGATGCAGTCAGGAGCCAGGTCGGCTTTGTATTTTTCGACCAAGACAGGCAATAAATCGAGCGTCGGTAACAAGCCGTTGATAAATTTTATCTGGTCGTTTTCAACAATCATCGCAGAATGTATCAATAAGGCTTCCGGCGGTTTGCGGTCGGTTGTCGAGCCTTCGCGCAACGCACCTTCTTTCAGGACCAGATCGCCGCGGTAAGCGTAGACGCCTGCATCGCCGGTTTGCCCGTTGACCAGTGTTACTGTTAATAAACCTTTGGCTTGATAGCTTTCAAGTAGCATTATGTGTTCTCCTTAGGGAATAAAAAATTAGGGTAGTGTTGTTGTGTGCTGTTCTATCGCCATCAACCGGTTTGTCAAGGCGATATGTTCGGCGGCGTTGAATAAAAGCTGCTGTTCGCTGAAGTATTCAGAGGCGGCATCGATGGCATCCTGCATGATGGCGATGATGAATCGTCCGGCATGAATGGAGTCCAGCATTTTCGGGGGTACAGCCGATTCAATGCGTAACATCTGGTTGTCACGGCTGAATGAATGCAAGCGCAGGCCTTCAAAACCTGCCTGTTCTTGCCGGCTGGGCAATAAAAAGACAATATCCAGGACAGGCGTCGTGTTTTGTACCGGAAGATCGCGGTTGTCGGCCAGTTGCATGGCTGTTTTAGTCACGGCCAGCATGAAACCGCTCTCATCGAGCGACCGCTTAGGCATCATTGTGCTGATATGTATAGTCATCGTTTATCCTGTTTTTTATACGGACATGCAGAATGCTTGCCAAATCCTACTGTTGTGTAACAAAAACTATTATTTGTCTGTTAGGCGTTGAATTATAAATGTTTATTTTTATAAACCGAGATCTGCGGATGACTGGTAAAGTTGGGGAGGGAAGACTCTGTGAGATATTTTTAACAAAATGTAGTAAAGCCGACAAAAGCAGGACTGCACTGTTGCAGGCATGCCGAGTATCTTTTCCCTGGGCGGGATTCAGGGCATCGCATTATGGCAACTGCGCGGCCGTTAACATGGCCGGATGAATGACTTTGTCGCGGCTTAAGCCGGTTTTTAGATGCAGGTTGCAGCCTATATTCGATGTTACCAATAATTCGGCTTGAGATTGTTCAAAATGGCTTATTTTGGCATCCCGGAGCGGCCCGGCGATGTCGGGATGAGTCAGCATATGCACGCCGCCTGCACCGCAGCAAATGGCGTTTTCAGCAAGGGGGATGACCGATAGTCCGGGGATCCTGGCCAGCAAATTATAAACGGCTTGCTGGTTTTTCAGCGTATTGCGTTGGCTGCACGGTTCATGCACGGCAACTTTTCCCGTGCGCGGCTTCAGGTGCAGGTTGTCGGGCCAGTGATTGTCCAGGAAGGCGGTAATATCTGACAGCTCATGCTTGAAAGCCCGGTGATATTGACGCTCGTATTCATGCAGCATCAATCCGCAAGCACTTGCGGTATAGACCATGCCATCAATATTCAACGCGTTGAAAATACGGATATTGTCATCGGCCATTTGTTCGGCAATTTCCGGTTTACCCTGGTGCTTATGGATGGCGCCGCAACAGCGTTGCTCCTTCGGGACCAGGACATCGTAACCGATCCGGTTGAGCAGTGTGATCGATGCGAGTTGCGTTTCGTGGTCGAAATGACTGCCGATACAGCCGCTAAACAGCGCGACGCAGCCGCGGTGCGGCCGGGTTGCCGGATAGACTATCGCTAAGGGGCGAGTGTCGATTTCAGGCAATAAAGCCTCGGCTTTATCGAGTTTTAAGCGTTTCAATAAGCCCGATCGCCTGACGGCAAAATGCAGGCCGCTCTGTTGGTACAGTTTAATCAGGACGGATACGGCGTCGAACAGGTATTTATGTTCGATGAGTTTAAAGCCCAGTGAGGCCGTCCAGGTGTGAAGCGTGCCGAGTTGTTTTTGCGCCGCGTCAAACAGCTCACCGTAGGCCATGCGGCTGGGGCATATCGCTTCACAGGCCCGGCATTGCGTGCAATGTTCTAGGTGTTCGCGTTCTTCGCCGGAAACGGGGATTTTCCTGTTGAGGATAGCATCGATAGTACGGATGCGGTTGCGTGGTGTTTCCGCGGCTACCGGGTTAACCTTAAAGGTCGGGCAGGTGTTGACGCACAAGCCGCAACGCATGCAGTCGGCGGCATCGGGGACGTAAAATTCCGCCTGGGTACCGCCGCCGCCAAAGGAATCGTCGCTAAAGCCAAACATCATCATGATTCCATGACCAGCGCGTATGCGCGGCGCAGCAATTCCATTTCCGCGGGCGGCTGCCCTCTTAATTGGGTCAGTGTCTTCAATTGGCAGCCTTTACTTGCCATCAATTGATGTGGCGGGTCCAGCAAATCAAAGCGGGCCAAGTAGACAGTGATCAAACCGTTAGGGATATCGACCTGTTCGTGGTAACCGGCAGTGGCTTTCAACAGGTCGGTAGGCAAGTCCATCAGTTTGCCGACGGCGTTGACGATGCCGGCGGGATGCGTGCTGACGGTATTTCTTATGAGTTCATCCGCTTCCAGCACCGAGGCTAGGGCAGGCAGCGGGGAGGGTGCGCAAATACTGCCGCCCGGATGTTGCGCGAACAAGGTTAACGCACTGATGGCGCCGTTGTAGTAAAGGATTACGCGGCTGTTTGCAAAAAGGTCGGTCATGATTGTCTCAGTGCTGGCTATCCCACAAGTGTTTATAACTCAAGTCCATGCGCGAAAGCCGCGTGGTGATTTGGTTAAGCCGGTTAAATTCAGGAAAGCGCGTCTTGTTGCCCGTGCCGTACCAGTGTTCCATAGCCGAAGTCAGGCGTTGTTTGTCGTCATAATCGTCGGCGATGCGTTTTTTCAGCCAATTCATGCTGTTATCCGGCGTTAATTCGACGATGCGGTAGCGCACGCTGTCTTCAAAAATACGCACGCCGCCGCCTTCCGCGATGGTTTGGCAGAGTTTTCCGGCATCGACGACTTCCACGCCAGCCAGGTAATCAATGCCGAAGGTGTGCAGTTCCGGCAGCCAGGGTACGGTCGGTCCCATCAGTACGGTTTTCGCATGTTGCGCCAGTGCGGCAAGATGCGGGAAGGTTTTATTGGTAATCGAGCTCGCGGTTAAAAATACCCAGTCGGCATCGGGTATCAGGAATTCGCAAGCCGGGTCGGGATAATCAGTATGTTGCGGTTGGCGCTCTATAATGCTGAGATTGATTGTGTCGGCATAGCGCTCAATACCCGGATAACGCCCGACGACGACGACTTTTTTACCCTGTAATAGCGGCAGAAAATGTTCAAAAACAGCGAGATTGCCCAACTCCGGCGCCGGCAGCAGTGTGAGTCCCGAAGGTAATTCATGCTGGTTAAGGCTGCAATTGATAGCCGCCATGCCGACAGTGGCTTTATAGGGCTCCCAGTCGGTAAGCCAGCCGGCCAGTTCGCCCAGCGTTTTGCCTGCCAGTGTGCCCGGCCATGACAGGGTACGGGTCGGAAGTTGGGGACTCATCGCGAGGCCGGTGTGCCGTTCCACGCTGGTGCAGGATGTCCAGACTAGGCCGATATTTACAGCGGCGGTTTTCGTATCGCCGGCAGCATAATCCAGTAATAGCTCGTAAATACGCTTGGGGTGGCTCATATAGGTTGCCTGGTGTAGGGCGCGCCGCGCGCGCCAAAGGGCAGTAAGTCGTCGCGAAAAAGTGGGGTAAGGCGCGCACGGCACGCCTGAAGACTTACCGATATAGCGAACTGTCATTCCGGCATCGGCAATAATTTAGCTTCCGACTTGATATTATCGGCTTTGCCCCAGGCGTTGATTGCTTCGACAAACCATTTTGGCTTGGACGGATGCGTTTTTACGACATCGTATTCCGCGTAAAACGTGTCGTCGCTGTTAAATTGCAAGCTGCCGATACGCCGTTTTCGCTTATCGTACCAATTGCCGCTTAAATTATCGTTGCCGGTGTAGGGATCTTTGACCAGGCTGAACTCGGCGTCTTCGTAGATGGGATAGTTTTCGACTTCACCGGCCTTAAAGCCCAGCTTATCAATTTCATCGCATAGCTTCCGGCAGATGTTTTCGCCGTGCCGGCGATGGATTTCAATGTGTTCGGATAGGTTCATGATTCGCTTACGCCTTTCGCCAAATCCATAATCACCGAAGCACCGGACAAGTCTTTCGGGTCGAGTTGTTTGATATGCGCCAGCACACCGTGGGCATCTGTAGGATAACCTTGGCGCAGCTTGATAAAGGCCAGGGCTTTTAAGGTGTATAAATAAAACAGCGTGATTTCACTGGCATAACCATCCCATTTTGCAAGCTCCTGGACCAGGCTGCGATAATCGCTGGGGAAACCGCCTTGCCGTGCGGCTTCTTCCAAACCCGCCAGTACAAAGCGTTCGGCATCCTCCAGGCGTTTTTGGAAAAAATAGAACTTGTACAACGCGAAATAGCTCTGCAGGCACTGATTATCCAAGGCTTGCGCCTGCAGGAACAGGGCTTCGGCCTGTTTCGGGTTGAGCTGGGTGGCGGCAACCGCAAGCTGCAGCAAGCGGTTGACTTCGTCGGGCATATCCGGGCTAAAGGTAACCCTTTCTGCCAGTAGCTTGACGGTTTCCATGCTCACCAAATCTCGGCAGGGACCATCAGGTCTGCAACCGGCTCGCCGCCGATTAAATGTTGTTCGATGATGGTTTTTACATCGTCCTTGCTTACCTTGCCGTACATCACGCTTTCCGGGTACACCAGCACGCTGGGTCCCATCATGCAAGGACCCATGCAGCCGGTATTGGTCAGCGCGATTTTTTCAAACAGGTTGCGGCTTTGTATTTCGTTCATGAATTCATTCATGACTTCGGCGCATCCGCTGCTGGCGCAAGAGCCGCGCGGATGCCCGGCGGGACGGTTTTGGGTACAGACAAATACATGTTTTTCGGGTCTGGGCATGGGTTTATTCCTTATTGTCAGATTCGTAGGGTACGCACAGCGTAGCTTCTTCGAAATTTCAGGCGTTATTTGCGTTGGTTTAAGGTACGCGATACTCTCTGGGGCAGTGTGCGTACCTTACAATTACTGCAATTACGCCGCCATTTTATGTTGGTGCGTAAAGCAGCTTTTCGGGCAAACCTTGGAACACGCCTCACAACCGATACAATCCAGCGCATTTTTAATGCTCATGACCATGCTGTTGTCGTCTTCGTCTTCAAAGTCGCCATAATCGTCGCCAAAGTCTTCCGGGTCAAGGACATCGGCTTTTTCGACCAAGTCGAACACATCGCGCGGGCAGACTTTAAAGCAGCGGCCGCAGCCTATGCAGGTGGTCTGGTTAATATCCGTCACATAAGCAGGCGTCCATTCCGTGCCGCCGAAGGTAACGCCAGTTACAAATTCAGACATGTCTGTGCTCCCGATCAGGCCGTTGCCGCTTGTGCGGCATTTAATTTCTGGTTGGCTTCATCCCATGCCTTGCAGGCGTCATAAGTCGCCTGGGCTATGCCCATTAACTCCTGATAGGCGTCGGGCAGGCGGTCTTCAATCAAGTCATGCAATTCCATAGCCTGTTCGCTGGCCAGGCGTTTGTTTTTTTTGACTTCTTTTTCCAGTTGTCTGATTTCATCACTACTCATGACAAGCTCCTAATCAGTAGCGGCGGTATTGTATTTTTCGATCAAGCCCAGTGCTTTTTCGAGGGTTTTGTCGGTTTGCTCGGAGAGTTCCTGAAGGCTCGGGAAGCCCCAGCGATGTGTATCGCGCAGGATTTTATCGACGACGACCAGCTTGCCGACCATGATCAGTGCGCGACCGAAACCTTCATGCGACATATTGACCATCGGTACCGCCATCAAGCCGCTTTTTTTCTCAATCAATGTCGCCAATGAGTTGTAATAGGCTTTGATACGGGCGATGGTCAAGCCGTCGGGATCGCCGACGACGGGAATTTCACGCTTGCGCTCCTTGGTCAGCACCAAGGGGTCGATGATTTTGGCGGCCGACCAGCCGTCATAGGTATCGTAGGTGTCGATGGCCCTTAATTGTTTGATTAAGTCTTTGACAATATCGGATTCAAGAAACGCATCATTTTCCTGAACGACTAATGTAGCGGTGGACATGGTGTTACTCCGTTATAAAAAATAGTATGGTTTTATCTTGGGTTATAAACACGAAGGACGGGAGGCTCACGAAGATAACAAGAGAGAACTTCGTGTCCTTCGTGGTTTATGAGTCCATTAGCAGGCGCTCGTTTTGCAGCGGGCTATTCATCCCAGCCCTCATTCTCCATCGCATCAAAGCGATTGGGATCGGGGCTTTTGTGTTTATTAATCGCTTTCGCCAGCCAACTGGACGGGCCGGCTTTTAATTCATTTTGCAGGTCAACGATCAAGTCCTTGATCTTACTGCCTTCATGCACTTTTACCGGCTGGATGCCGTAGCTTAGTAACTGGTTAATCGCCGAGGCGCCTATCGCTTGGCAGTACACGGCCGCACAGCCGCCCAATAACTGGATTTTTACCGACAATTTGTCTTCATTGCCGTCCTGCGCCAGCTCGCCGAACTGGGCGGCTTCGAGTAACTGCGACGCTTCCATGTCGACGGCATAAACGGCAAACGATTTGGCCGAACCGAAATGCTGGTTGACGTTTTCCATATCGGTCGTGGCAAAGGCTATTTTTAAAGCCGTATCCATAAATTTCTCCTCATCGGTATCCTGCACAATATGCAGCCTTCTGCTTAATGACATGATCTCGGGTAATCAGTAAGTTCTGAAGCGGGTTTTTGCGCATAAATCGAGCGGTATACCGGAATTTCCTCATGCGAAAAATTAATGACCAGGTTAGCCAGGTCGAACAGCGTTTGCCTTGAACCCCGGTAACCTATCCAGGTTTTCTGGTAATCGCCGATAATGTCGTACAACGGGAATCCGGCCCGTAAAATCGGCACGCCTAGGCGCTCCGCGGTGTCGACGGCATGGGAGTTGCCGATGACCAGTTGCGCCTTTTGTGCCTTGCCGATCAGTTCCATGTCTTCCAGGTCGCCGATTTTGATGCTGGCAACCGGGATGCGTGCGAGCAGCGGCGTGTTGCACGACGTTACGGCTGCGACGATTTCCGCGCCCATTTCCTGCGCCTGGGCGACAAACGCCGCCAGCAAATCGGCATCGGCGGCAATGGCGATACGCAACTGGCCTAGCATAAAATGCGTGTCCAGCATCGCGTCCTGCAATTGCATGCGCTGGTGTTCAAGGCGTTCCGGTACGGCTTGTCCGCTGATCTCGGCCAGTGCGCACATCAGTGCATCATTGGCGTGCAAGCCGAATAAATGATCGAAACGATAGGTTGGCACAGCGGTTTTTTGCTCCAGCAGTTCAGCCGCTTTCTGTAATGATGCGCCGATGACAACGGTTGCCAGCGCGTCGCCTAATGTCGCCATTTCCGAAATCAGCGTACCGCCAATGGTCACCGGGCTAAAGTCATCCTCGGTCAGGCAGCCGTCCAACGAGTCGGACAAATCGGGTACAAATACCGGGCGCAATTGGAACATCTCGAAAATATCGCGCAAGGCTTCCAAATCGCCCGGCGTCAGCATATAACTGACCAGTACGTTCACCTGGCGTTTACGTCTGCCGGGTTGCGTACCTGCATCTTTCGCATCCGGCACGACGGCCCGGATGATTTCCGTCAATGTCGCCGCATAGCCGGTTTCCACGCTGCCGCTAAAGTCCGGGGTATTGACGGCTACCACGGCGACATCGGCAAATTCAGGATGGGCTTCGCGAAATTCCCGGACATTCCTGTGTACATCGGCGCCTTGCGTTTCGGCGAGGCCAGTTGTCAAAACCGTAATCAGGGCAGGGCGCGATTTTTCTGCAATCACTTTAATGCCGGTAACGACATTTTCATCGGCGCCCAGCACTGAACTGCTTTGGTCCATCGCGGTGCTTTGCAGTGGAATCGGTTCGCGGAAGTGGCGCACGAAAAATACCTTGGCAAATGCCGTGCAGCCCTGCGAGCCGTGCAGCATCGGCATGGCCCGGTTAAAGCCCAGGGTCGCCAGGGAGCCGCCTATCGGTTGGCTGGCTTTTAGCGGGTTGACAGACAGGGCCTTGTTGCGTTTTAAGATTTCAGTCATGCCGTCACCTGGTTATGCGTTACAAGCGGTGCTTCCGCAGTGTCATTGATTGGTTTCATGATGTTGATCATGTCTTGTTTTAGCTTAAGCAATCGCTGTGCCATTATCTATCTATTTGAATTTGTGGGGTAATTGTTTTTATGATTGTCGTATACCTGACAATTTTATAAAGGGGGATGTCGGGTTGTAATGATTATTCTGCAATAGCAACCCCCTGATAACGTTTGCCGGTGTGCTATCTTATGACGGGAATTTGTTCAGTATTTTCCGTGTATATGGTATTTTTCCGACTTTCACAGCGCTCAGCTTCACTTTACTCATTGCGGACAAAAAATATGACGAATTCAGAACCAGGATCAGATAAACGCCAATATCCCAGGGTAGCTGCCGAGGTTGACTATCGTCTTTTTTTAAACGGCAGGCACTATGTCGGCAAAACCAGTAATATCAGTGCGAATGGGGCGTTCCTGATTGTTCCGGAGCCTGGGATACCGCATTCATGCATATCCCAGTTCGGTGACCTGGACATTATGCTTGATGGTAAATGGTCGCATTTTCGATGCGAAATTGTCTATGTCGGCACAGATGATGAGTCGTCCCAGTCCGGGGCGGGTGTGCAGAATGTTTTTGCCAAGCGTTTGGCGTGATGTCGGTTATGAATAAGCCGCTTATTACGGTGCCTTGTTCATGAGAAAAGGCTCATGACGGTATGTATCCGTTTCTGCGCTTTATGAAGGACATCCAGCGAAAAATCGGGCGTTAATTTCCCGTCTTTCAGTTTTGCATAGGCCGGTATGGAATTGATGTACGGTAGCTCTTTGCTTTTTTCCGTGCCGATGTAGCTGTGCAGCTTGGCCAGGATAACGATATCGATCAGCTTGATGGTGTCGCCGCTGCTTTCGTGCAGCCAGTCCTCGGCGTGCATCGGGATGCCGACCAGTTCTTCTGAAAATCCCAGTGTATGCAATACCAGTGAGCCTACCGACGGGCTCAGTAACGACATTGCGGCTTGCAATTTTTCCAGGTCGGGGTATTCGTCGGGATATTGTTCTGCAAAATGCAATATCGGGATGACGCCTATGTTACTGATCAAGCCGGCCAATAAAGCGTCTTCAGGATTGACGTTACTGCATTCTTCGGCAAGCACAAAGCTCAGGCTGGAAATGTACAGGCTGTTTTTCCATAACGTCTGCATTATTTTCATCAGGTTTGCGTCTTTGCAATGAAACAGTTGCTTGATGCCGATACTCATAACCAGGTTGCGGGTTGAATCCAAACCTAACCGGGTGACTGCGTCATGGCAGTTGGTAATGCCGGATACCGGCGCGTACAAGGCGCTGTTGGCAATCTGGATCAGCTTGGTGACGATGGGCGCATCTACCTGGATAATATCAACAACTTCCTTAACGCCTATGTCGCCTTGCATCGCTTTTTTTAATTTTATCGCGACATGAGGCAAAGAGGGCAGGCTGAGTTTGTTTTCCCGGTAGGCTTTTGAAAAAGAGCTGAAAAAGCGGTTGTCGGCGATTTGTTTGGGCAGTTCAATATCAAGCATTTTAACGGAGTAAACCTGCTCACGGCTTTTATCCGTCCACATCTGGATGATTTTTCCGGAAATGGCGAGAATTTTTACATGGCTTTTAGCGATAGCGGTTGCACCAAAAATCCTGCCGCTGTTGAGCGGCAGATTGGCCAGGACGGCGTCATCCGTCAACGTATAGCAATTATCTGCATTGGGCTGCAGCTCAACGCAGCCTTGCAGCAGGTAGAAAACAGCGTTTCTTTGCTGGCCCAGCTTGAATAGGATTGAGTCCGGCGCGTAACTCAGGGTTCGCTGATCCAGGTTTTCAACATAGATGTCATCAAGTTCCCTGAGTGGTGCAAATTTTTTTAATAAGGCCAGCGGGTGTTTTTGAGTGCTGACGGCAACAGGTTTTGAGCACAGGAAAGAGCTATCGATATTGACCGGATGAATGTCGTTTTCCGCTGTTTTGGCATGCGTCAGGTATCGTGAAAACAGTTTAGTAAACCAATTCATATAAGATCTCAATGTTGTGGGATAACAGCTACTGTACTGCATACAGTGTGGGTTGGAAGGACTGGTGTATAGGTTAAATGATAGGGACAAATAACCATCAGGTATGAACAGGCCAGTCGATGAGGCTTCTGCATTCTTCATTCATCCACGGCAAACGTTTTTAACTATACCCTAGCCCGAAAGGCAGCGGATGTTGATTTCTTTATTTTATAAGGCGTACTGAATCACAAACCAAGGTACCAATTATATAGTTTTGTACTACCATTGGACGAGTGGCAGAAGAAAATGATTAAGCGCTTTGTTGAAGCACCAATCCTATTGGCTCTCAGCTTTAACCGGCGATTGTTTGGATTTAATAATAACCGATTATATTTTAATGGATGGGAAATAGCTGATGAATATAAACTGGAAGCAAGTAAATGCCGCTATATGGAGGCCGCAAACCGGTGCGTTGCGCCCTGTTAACGCCATCGACCCCGTTACGTTGAATTCATTGATCGGTATTGATCGCCAGAAAGCCGAGCTAGTAAAGAATACCGAGCGGTTTATCGCGCATAAACCGGCTAATAATGCGTTGTTGTGGGGGGCGAGAGGAACAGGAAAATCGTCGCTCATTAAAGCGATATTTAATGCCTACAAATCGGAAGGCTTACGCTTGATCGAGATATTCAAGAATGATTTATATAACCTGCCTTATATCGTTGATGAAATAAGAGAGCTTCCGCAACGATTTATTATTTATTGTGATGATTTTTCATTTGATGCCACTGAAAATTCTTACATGGTTTTAAAAACTGTGCTTGAAGGTTCGATAGAGCAACCGCCGGAAAATGTATTGCTGTACTCAACATCGAATCGCCGGCATTTATTGCCTGAATACATGAAAGACAATCTCGATGCGAAACTGGTTGACGGTGAGTTGCATTATTCCGATGCCGTTGAAGAAAAAATTTCGTTGTCCGACAGGTTTGGTTTGTGGTTATCGTTTTATCAGGCCGGTATGGAAGGCTACCTGGAAATCGTAGACAGCTATTTTCCGGATTATCGAGGCGATAAAAGTGCATTGCACGAGGCGGCGAAAATGTTCGCGATGTCCAGGGCTTCCAAAAGCGGCAGGACTGCGAAACAATTCTTTAACTATTATTCAGGGAATGGCGAATAGGCTACTTCGGGTAACAGTATGCCGATATTGCATCATGGTCTTTAAAGTAGTTTTAAATTAAATAACAATTGATTTTTAAATAGGTTAAGTTATAATGAGCGGCTCTTGGAGAGCTGGCTGAGCGGTCGAAAGCGGCGGTCTTGAAAACCGTTGAAGGTTTATCCCTTCCTGGGGTTCGAATCCCTAGCTCTCCGCCATTTATGCGCTTAACTCATTCGTGCTTTCGGATTTAAAATCATGATCCAAGCCTTTTTTTCATCCGCAAGCGTTGAGTCAATTCAAATTCCCCATCCGATCATCATCCGCAGATAGCCAAGTGTTACCCTGGCTTGATTGTTGCCGCAGGTTTTACCCAAAAGCACTCGATCTATTCAGCACTAAGGATTTTGCTAAAAAACTTGCTGAAATAAGAGTTTCTTAGAAACGTTGTAAGTGCATTGAATGCCGATAAGCTATTACAATAGCGATTTTTTCAATCGACATGGAATTAGCTATGGAAAACTTGCCTGAAAAAACCTGTTCAATCGAACGCTTAGTGACACAACCTAAACTGGTCGATGCCGCCAAAGCAGGCATTAAAACACAGCAGCGCCGTGACGGTGTTTATGGCTGGACTGGTGAAACGTTTGAGCTGGATGGTATGACTTTCATTGTCACAGATTTAAGACGTCAGCGTTTAGGCGATATGAGCGACGAAGATGCCAAAGCGGAAGGCTTTCCAAGTTTGGCGATGTACAAAGATATTATTTTAAAAATGCATACAGGCATGACTTGGGATGAAGATCATCTGGTCTGGGTGCATAGTTTTATGCTTAAGGCGGATGCCTGAGTTAGGGGGGTTAGTAACCGGTAGATAGAAATAGGGTAGGAGGATGCGTTGTGCCTTCTAAGGCATAAGTGGGCTTGCCGTTGTCCCGCGCATCCTGCAGCCCCTGGTTTTGATTTTGCAGCAGGACGCTTTTTATGTGCATGGAGGCAATAATGCCATGTCCTGCCAGCGCTACAAAATATAGTCTTCTTAATACCGAGTTCAGTCTTAAACTAATTTTCCCACGGCCACCCTGGCTAATTCACTCAAGCCGCTGCCATCCTGCCGCATATAAGCAATAATTGCCTCGCGCATTCGGGGTTCCCAGGCTCTTAATATATGGTTTTTTACGCCTTCGGCAGCCACGTCCTTATCACTTTCAGCATTAAAAAAATCGCTGATGTCGTTGGCCATTTTGATGAGTCTTTCAATTTTCATAGGTATCAAACATGAGTATGAGTTAATCGTTGGGTATGGGTATAGACCACATGCTGGTCTGCACGGGCAAAACCGATTAAGGTCAAGCCGGCTTCATCGGCAAGGCGGATGGCTAAACCGGTTGGGGCGGAAATGGCGGCCAGCAATGGGATGCCGACCCACGCGGTTTTTTGCACCATTTCATAACTGGCCCGGCTGGTGACGACGACAAAGCCGGTGCCGGGTTTTTTGCCGGTACGCAGCAATGCTCCGATGAGTTTGTCCAGGGCGTTATGGCGACCGACATCTTCGCGCGTAGCGACAATGCCGGTACCTGGAATTGCCCAAGCGGCGGCGTGCACCGAGCCGGTTAATTTATTGATCTTTTGTTGTTGCTTGATTTCGCTAAAAGCAGCCATTAACTCATCGGCATTTACCGTTAAATCACTGTGTACCGGGTCGGGCTGACGGATAGCTTGTTTCAGCGTGCTGGCGCCGCACAGGCCGCAGCCGGTGCGCCCTGTCAAATTACGGCCTTTGTCGGCCAGGCACTGGAAACGATACTCGGGAATTTTTAACTGGACTTCGATGCCGTTGGAGCGGTTATATATCCGCGTAGCCAATAATTCCTGCGCATTGCCGATGATGCCTTCGGTGATGCTGAAACCCAGGGCAAAGTCTTCCAGGTTGGTCGGTGTCGCCAGCATGACGACATGGGGGCTGTCGTTGTATACCAGCGAGATCGGCACTTCTTCGGCGATGTAATCTTGCTCTATCGAACGCCGGCCTTGTTGCCAGCGCTCGACTGTGCTTTGTTGGTAGCTGGGCCAGCCTAAATCCAGGGTTAGTGGTTGCAGGGCAGGATTGGCGTTAGCCATTCAGTCCTTGCTCCAGCAATTCCAGTTGTCGTTCAGAGAAAGCCATATAGTCTTGTTGCCACTGGGAAGATTGGCTGACTTTGGTTACCTGTACGGCGGTGACTTTATATTCAGGACAGTTGGTTGCCCAGTCTGAATTGTCGGTGGTAATCACGTTGGCACCGGATTCCGGGAAATGGAAGGTCGTATAAACCACGCCCGGCTGCACGCGGTCGCTGACTAAAGCGCGTAACACGGTTTCGCCGGCGCGGCTTTTAATGCCAACCCAGTCATCGTTATTAATGCCGCGATCTTCGGCGTCATGTGGATGGATTTCCAGGCGGTCTTCACCGTGCCAGGCGACGTTCTCGGTGCGGCGGGTTTGCGCGCCGACATTGTATTGCGACAGGATACGCCCGGTCGTCAGGATCAGTGGGAACATCGGTGTGATGCGCTCATGGGTAGCGACATAATCGGTCAGCATGAACAAGCCCTTGCCGTTGTCGCGCATGAATTCATGCGTGTGCATGATCGGCGTGCCTTCCGGCGCTTCATCATTACAAGGCCATTGAACGCTGCCGAGTTCGTCAATTTTTTCGTAGCTGACGCCGGCAAAGGACGGCGTTAAGCTCGCGATTTCGGCCATGATTTCCGACGGATGGCTGTAGTTCATCGTATAGCCCATTGCATTCGACAGCATTTGCGTGACTTCCCAATCCTGATAGCCGGCCAAGGGTTTCATGACTTTACGCACCGGCGAAATACGGCGCTCGGCGTTTGTAAACGTACCGTCTTTTTCGAGGAATGAGGAACCCGGCAGGAACACATGCGCGAATTTGGCGGTTTCGTTCAGGAAAATGTCCTGCACGATGACGCATTCCATCGCCCGCAACGCCGCATGCACATGCTTGATGTCCGGGTCGGACTGGGCGATGTCCTCGCCTTCACAGTACAAGCCCATAAAGCTGCCGTCTAGCGCGGCCTCAAACATATTGGGAATGCGCAAGCCTGGTTCGGAACTCAGGGGGGCTTGCCATGCGGATTCAAACATTTGGTGAGTCTTAGGGTCGGCAACATGGCGATAGCCGGGGAACTCGTGCGGGAATGAACCCATGTCGCAAGAGCCTTGCACGTTGTTTTGCCCGCGCAACGGGTTGACGCCTACACCGATGCGTCCCAGGTTGCCGGTCGCCATCGCGAGATTGGCGATACCGATAACCGTCGTCGAACCCTGGCTGTGTTCGGTTACGCCTAAGCCATAGTAAATAGCGCCGTTTCCGGCGGAGGCATACAGCCTGGCGGCTGCCCTAAGGTCTGCCGCGGGTACGCCGGTGATGGATTCAGTGGCTTCAGGAGCGTGGCGCGGGTCGGCGATAAAGGTTTTCCATTTGTTGAATGAGGCGACATCACAGCGTTCGTTGACAAACGCTTCGTCGGCCAGGTTTTCAGTGACGACGACATGAGCTAATGCATTGATTAATGCGACGTTCGTGCTGGGGCGCAATTTCAGGTGATAGTCTGCTTTGACATGCGGGCTTTTCTTAACCAAGTCAATTTCGCGCGGATCGACGACGATGAGTTTCGCGCCCTGACGCAGGCGTTTTTTCATTTGCGAGCCGAACACGGGATGACCGTCGGTTGGGTTCGCGCCGATCACCATGATGACATCGGCTTTCATGACCGAGTCGAAATCCTGCGTGCCTGACGATTCGCCGAAAGTTTGCTTCAAACCGTAGCCGGTCGGCGAATGGCAGACGCGCGCGCAGGTATCGACATTATTATTGCCGAAACCGGCGCGTATCAGTTTTTGCACCAGGTAGGTTTCTTCGTTGGTGCAGCGTGAAGACGTGATGCCGCCAATCGAGTCTTTGCCGTATTTAGCCTGGATGCGTTTCATTTCGGAAGCGGCATGGCTGATCGCTTCTTCCCAACTGACTTCTTTCCAGGCATCCTTGATGCTGGCGCGGATCATCGGTTTGGTGATGCGGTCTTTATGCGTTGCATAACCGAACGCGAAGCGGCCTTTAACGCAGGAATGGCCGTGATTGGCCTTGCCGTCTTTGTGCGGCACCATGCGCACGACTTGTTCGCCTTTCATTTCGGCGCGGAACGAGCAGCCGACGCCGCAATAGGCGCAAGTGGTCACGATGGCGTGCTCCGGTTGACCGCTGTCGATGACGGATTTTTCCATCAGGGTTGCGGTTGGGCAGGCTTGTACGCAAGCGCCGCACGATACGCACTCGGAATCCATGAAGGCCTGGTTTTGGCTGGGCGATACTTTGGAATCAAAACCGCGACCATCAATTGTCAACGCGAATGTGCCTTGGGTTTCTTCACAGGCGCGGACGCAACGCGAACAAACGATGCATTTGCTGGGGTCGAAGCTGAAATACGGGTTGCTCTCGTCCTTGACGGCATTGAGGTGGGTGGTCACAGGATTATAGCGGACCTGGCGCAAGCCGACCGCGCCGGACATGTCCTGCAATTCGCAGTCGCCGTTCGCGGAACAAGTCAAGCAATCCAGCGGGTGATCGGAGATGTACAGTTCCATGACGCCGCGCCGCACCTCGGCGAGCCTCGGGTTTTGCGTGGTGACTTTCAGGCCTTCCGCAACCGGCGTCGTACAGGAAGCGGGCATACCGCGACCGCCTTCAATCTGCACCAGGCACAAGCGGCACGAGCCGAACGGTTCGATACTGTCGGTCGCGCAGAGTTTTGGGATGTCGATGCCGATGCTGGCCGCCGCGCGCATAATGGAGGTGCCGGCAGGGGCCGTCACCTTAAAGCCATCAATTTCCAGCGTGACGCTGGATGTTGCAGTGCTGGCCGGGGTGCCGAAATCTTGTTCTTTATTGATGGACATGGTGATTACCTCACATTTATTAGTTAAGCGGCGTTAGCATTTTTATTGTGTGCTCATGGTGACGGCGTTGTCATGCAAATAGCTGTATGTTTTCATCACATTGATTTAAATAGATAAAATGCCTGTCTAAAGAATAGGTTTTACAGTTATGTTGTTTTGAATTCTGAGCAATCAGTAAATCGGGTATGCCTATGCCATTAAATCCTGCTGTTAAACAATTTGTTTGCCATTGAATAATCTCCGTCCAGTTTATTTGCAAGACAAGCTTTGTTATTTCATTCAATAACTCAATGATTTTACGCTGCTTTTTTATCCTTAAAAAAGGTATTAATTCGGCAAGAATAATATCGTTAATGACGACTTGGTTGTTTTCAAGCAAGTCGTCCAATGCGCCAGAATTTGTACCGCTTTTAAAATAATCAATCCAGGCAGAGGTATCAATCAAGATACGCATCGCGATTTCTAAGTACGTCGATATTGATACCGAGATCAACCTTACCTTTGTAAGCTTTTAAACTCGCAACTTTATTTTTTTTAACAAACTCTTGAAGTGCGAGTATAACCACTTGAGTATTTGTTTTAAGCTCAGTCAGTTGCATGGCTTCTGCAATAAGTTCATCGGGTAAGTCGAGGGTTGTTTTCATTTTGCCTTGTTTCTCTCAAGCTACCTTGGCTACAGCATTAACGCCGAAATCTTCCGGGAAATGATTTAAAGCGCTTAACACAGGGTAGGGTGTCATGCCGCCTAAGGCGCACAGCGAACCATTTAATAAAGTATCGCAAAGCGAGCGCAGCAAGGGGACGTTTTTATCTAAATCTTTGCCTTGGATGATTTCGTCCATTAATTCGTAGCCGCGGGTTGAGCCGATTCGGCACGGCGTGCATTTGCCGCAGGATTCAATCGCACAAAATTCCATGCTGTATTTCGCCATCGCCGCCATATCAACCGTGTCATCAAAGGCGACTACGCCGCCGTGGCCTACGACGGCCCAAATCGCGGCAAAGGCTTCGTAATCAAGCGGCGTGTCGAATTGCGATTCGGGCAGGTAAGCGCCCAACGGGCCGCCGACTTGCACGGCCTTGATCGGTCTGCCGGAGGCCGAGCCGCCGCCGAAGTCGTACAGCAATTCGCGCAAGGTCATCCCAAAAGCGGCTTCGACTAAGCCGGTATGTTTTAAATTGCCGGCTAATTGCAAAGGTAAGGTGCCGCGTGAGCGTCCCATGCCGAAGTCTCGGTAATGGTCTCCGCCTTTATCCAGGATAATCGGTACGGAAGCTAAGGAAATGACGTTGTTGACGACGGTCGGTTTGCCGAATAAACCGCTAATCGCTGGTAATGGCGGTTTGAAACGCACTAAGCCGCGCTTGCCTTCCAGGCTTTCCATTAATGAGGTTTCTTCGCCGCAGACATAAGCGCCCGCGCCTAGGCGCACTTCTAAATGAAAGCTTTTGCCGCTGCCCTGGATGTTATCGCCCAAGTAATTGGCTGCGTAGGCTTTTTCAATCGCCGTGTTCAAGGCTTTGTGGGCATGGGGGTATTCGATACGCAAATAGATATAACCTTGCGTCGCACCTACGGCTAGGCCTGCGATAGTCATGCCTTCGACGAGCACGAACGGGTCGCCTTCCATGACCATGCGGTCGGAGAACGTGCCGGAATCACCTTCGTCGGCGTTGCAGATGATGTATTTGGTTTCGGCTGGCGTGTTCAGCACGGTGTTCCATTTGATGCCAGTCGGGAACGCGGCACCGCCGCGACCGCGCAGGCCGGAATCGGTGACGGCCTTGACGATGTCCGCTTGCGCCATGTTCAAAGCATTATTAAGGCCGCGATAGCCGTCATGGGCAAGGTAGTCGTCGAGATTGACCGGGTCCGTGGCGCCGACGCGGGCAAAAGTCAGGCGTTGCTGTCTTTTGAAATAATCGAGTTCTTCTGTTAAACCTAAAGCCAGCGCATGTGCGCCGCCATTGATAAAATCGGCGTCGAACAGTCCGGCGACGTCGCTGGTTTGTACCGGGCCGTAAGCGATACGACCGGCATCGGTAGCCACTTCAACCAGCGGTTCCAGCCAATACATGCCGCGCGAGCCGTTGCGGACGAGATTGACGGCTATGCCGCGTTGCCGGGCTTGATCGGCGATGGCTGCAGCGACGCGGTCCGCACCTAACGAGACGGCGCTTGAATCGCATGGGACATAAACGGTGATACTCATGCCGATCTCTCCAGTTCGTTGATAATGTCATCGAAAGCGCTTGCACAGACGCGTCCATAAATGTCATGACCGATTTGCATGGCCGGCGAACAGGCGCAGTTGCCCAGGCAATAAACGGGTTCTAAAGAAAATTGACCGTCTCCGGTGGTTTCATGAAAATCTATGCCCAGTTTGCTTTTGACATGCGCTTCCAGGTGGCTCGCGCCCATAGCCTGGCAGGATTCGGCACGGCACAGGTGAATCGTATGTTTGCCGGGTGGTGTGTCGCGGAAGTAATGATAGAAACTGATGACGCCATGCACTTCGGCACGGGACAGGTTAAGGGCTTTGGCGATAACGGGAACGCTATCGGCAGGGATATAGCCTAGTGCATCCTGAATGCCGTGCAGTATGGGTAAAAGTGCGCCGGGTTTATCCTTGAGGGCAGTGATTACTTCCTGCACAGTTGATAGCATAGTGCTTGGCTCTGTCATGATTCTCTCGTAATGGTGATTCCCTGCTTAATAAAACAACAAACATCCTTGTTGCTGTGTAATAAAATTGTAATCCCTAGAATATCACAAGAATTTTTGCCTGTAAAAATCACTGTGTGCGGGTATTCCGGTGTGGCAATTGTTAATTCGTTAAAATACAAACCGGTTCGCTGCAACTGATGGCTTGCTTATCGTCAAAAGCGTTGCCGTTGATGCAACGTCCAAGCCAATAGCTAACTGTCATCAACCTGGCCGGCCAGCGCTGCAAGTTTTTCGACCTGTGTCGATAATTGCGCGGTGGTTTCCGCGCGGATTGTTGCGTGAGCGACTTTACGGCCTTTGCGCGGCGCCTTGTCGTATAAATGTAAATGCGCTCCGGGAATAGTCAATACCTCTTTTGTATCGGGCAGGCCGCCGATAAAATTGACAATAGCCGCTTTACCGACAGCAGCTGTCGAACCTAGCGGCAGGTCCAGTATCGCCCGCAAGTGGTTTTCAAACTGGCTGGTTTCCGCGCCTTCAATAGTCCAATGGCCGGAATTATGTACGCGTGGCGCGAACTCATTGGCAATCAATTGACCGTCAACGTCGAACAATTCCAGCGCCAGCACGCCGACATAATCTAGCGCCGCCATTAAACGCGCGGCATAAGTTTCGGCCTGCTGTTGCATGGGGTCCTGTTCCTTGCTTTCCGAAACGCGCAAGATGCCGTTACGATGACAATTTTCAGAGAGGGGATAGAAAACCACCGCGCCGGACACACTGCGCACGGCGATAATAGAGACTTCGCGCTTAAAAGGTACGAAGGCTTCAACAATTGCCGGCGCACCATCAAGGAGATTCCATGCGGCGCTCAAGTCATCGATGGATTTCAAGACGGACTGGCCTTTGCCGTCGTAGCCTTGGGTCCGGCTTTTCAAAATGGCGGGATAGCCGATAGCCGGCATGACTTGTTCTAGGTGTTCAAGACTGTCTAGCGCTGCATAGGCCGGCGTGGGAATATCGATGTCGTGGAAGAATGTTTTTTCGATCAAGCGATCCTGCGCGATTGCCAGCGCCTTTGGTGACGGATGCACCTGTGTATGCGCAGACAGGAATCCGGCAACATCGGCAGGAACATTTTCAAACTCGTAAGTGACAACATCCGCGCGTTCTGCAAGTTGGGCAAGCAATCCGGGATCGCTATAGTCCCCGTGCAAATGTTCGCCCAATTTATTGGCGCAGGCATCTGCCGATGGATCAAGAAAGATGAATTCCAGCCCTAGCGGATAACCGGCTAAAGCGATCATCCGGGCGAGCTGTCCTGCGCCGAGTATGCCGACTCTCATGCCAGGTTTCATAAAATCTCTCCGGAAATCGCGGATTCTATTGCGACGTTTTCGGTCTTTCTCGGGTCAGGATGGGTCAGCACGGATTCCGTTTGCGCTTGCCTGAAAATTTGCAATGCATCCCGGTAATGGGCGTGTTTATTGCCGATAATGGCGGTAGCCAACAATGCGGCGTTGATAGCGCCGGCTTTGCCTATCGCGAGTGTGCCGACCGGGATGCCTGCGGGCATCTGCACAATAGACAGTAAAGAATCCATGCCGTTTAATGTCTTCGATTGCACGGGTACGCCTAATACCGGAATAGCGGTTTTTGCCGCGGTCATGCCCGGTAAATGCGCCGCGCCGCCGGCGCCGGCGATAATGACTTCCAGGCCTCTGGTCTCGGCTGTTTCAGCGTAATGGAATAATTTATCGGGGGTTCTATGTGCTGAGACAATTTCAATCTCATGGGGCACGCCGAGTTTGTCCAGCGTTTCCCCTGTGAAGCGCATAGTCTCCCAATCAGAGGTTGAACCCATGATGATGCCAACCAGTGCGGTCATGATCTTGCTCCTTGTTAAAATTATGATGTTCTGGGTAATAAATTGTAAGTCGCTTAGTATCGCATAAATGACGCCGTTATGTTCTCTAAGTTGCGTTGATTTTTGATTAAATGCGCTGATAATGCTTGACTAAAAATAAAAAACTTATATAATAATGAGTTTTAAAAACGGAGCGGTAGTTCAGTTGGTTAGAATACCGGCCTGTCACGCCGGTGGTCGCGGGTTCGAGTCCCGTCCGCTTCGCCAACCTTTAATAAGCAATTCATCCATCATCACAGCACCTTTATCCATCGGTGTTTTGACGTCTAAGTATCGGCAGCATTGCCTGTTGCCGGGACCAAATCCTGATTTTCTATTGGACCCGCCATGCCGATTAACGTGGCCGGCAAAATCCTCATGATTACATAATGAAATCGCAATGAATCTGGGGTACTTTGATACTTTTTAGAGCGCGAGGCATCAGTAAACATGGCTAGACGAAGCGAACACAGCCAGGAAGAAATAAAAGCCATGATCCTGTCTGCGGCGGAATTGATTGTTGCCGAACAGGGCGGGGCGGCATTAACCGTGCGTAAGGTTGCCGCGCAGATAGGTTATACCGTAGGCAGTATTTATATGGTGTTCGACAATATGGCTGACCTGGTTTTGCATATCAACGCGCGAACACTGGATCATATCGCTACGCATTTAGAACAAACACGAGACTGTACTGGCGCGTTAGGCATCGAAGCCTTTGCCAAAGCGTATTTGAGTTATGCGAGACAGCATCTTAACTGCTGGCGCCTGATTTTTGATTATCATTTGCCGGAAGACACCCCCATCCCGCTATGGTACCAGGCAAAAATCGAAGCCGTATTCGGCTTGGTGGAAGCGCAGTTTGCACAACTTGACCGGAATTGCCCTGAAGCCGGCAGGAAACATGCAGCCCGCACCTTGTGGGCGGGCGTTCATGGGGTTTGTGTATTGTCGCTGAACGGTACCCTGGGCGCCGTCGGCGTCAACGATGTTGAAGACAGTGTGGTTTTATTAGCCAGGCATTTTATACGCGGCTGGATGAGTTCCAACCCGGTGCAGCTTGGGCAAAGTAAAGACGCCTGCCGATAAGCCTTTGTCCACATTACGACGCATGGCGATAATGTCTTTTGGATGAGTCTGGGTGACGCCGTAAACCCAGCGACACCAAAAAAGTGCCGATAACCACGAGAAAGCCAAGCACCATCATCGAAATTACAGGGTCGTTATGTTTTGACGCCGCCAAGGTATAACAGCCCACGCCTGCCAGCATCGCAATATTATTGAAGAATCCCTGCAACGCCACGGCGCGCCCGCTACCGATGCTTTCCTGGCCCAGTTCCTGCAATATGGCGTTGACAGGGACGATAAACATGCCGCCCATCATGCCTATGAAAAGCAGCGCGATGCGGGCCGGCCAGATGCTGTCCGCCAAGCCCAGCCCGATAATGAAGACGGCCATTAAATAAGCCGGAATCCTCGCTCGGCGCAATTTTTCAAGTGGAATCAGTTGCGGCACCAGAGCCGAGCCGAGAATGATGCCGATAGCCAGGAACAAGGTCAGTTCAGCAATTTCCGTCGCATTTTTCGATAATAAAATCAGCGGCGCCCAGGCAATCAGGATGACGCGCAACGTGGCCGCCGCCAGCCAGAATAAAGCGCCTCCCAGCAGTGCGAATGAAGAACGCGGCAAGGTAAAAAACTCCGCTATTTCCTTGCCGAAAGCGATGATCTTTGAACCCTTGGCTGCTTTCCTGACGGCGCCGACCGGTAAAAATAGCGTGCATAATGCAGAAATGATAAACAGCGCGACGCAGCCTGCCAATGCCCATTGTGTCGAATAATCGGCAATTTTGGCCCCCGCCATCATACCCAGCAGAATAGCTAAAATGGTAGAGCCTTCCATCAAGCTATTAGCCTTAACCAGGTGCCTGTGTTCAGCCAGCTCAGGCAGGATGCCGTATTTGACGGGATTATAAATAGCGGCGCCGATGCCGACTATGCTGTAGGCGAGGACAGGTTCTGTTTTTACCAGCAATAACGCGGCCCCGATGGCTTTAACCAGGTTTGCTATCAGCAGCACTCTCGACTTAGAGTGGGTGTCGGCAATTTCACCGGCCCAGGGTGCAAGCAGCACATAAGCCACAGTAAATGAACTTTGCACGGCGGGGATATACCAACTTTCCGCGTGCGCGGATTGCATCACGATGGCAATCACCGTGAACAAAACGGCGTTATCGGCAAACGCGGATAAAAATTGTGCAATCAATAGCGGGTAAATTTGTTTGTTCATCGTGCTTGAGCCTTTATTGTCGGATTAAGGGTGTTTTATATCTGCAGACAGATAACAGACTTGTGGTCTTGATTTTTCCTGATTAGCAAGATGTTTCAGCCTGTGCTGAAAAGTGCGTCATTCCGGTATCCATGCCAGTATGACGGTTCTGGTTGAAGCCATCTTGCTAGCCAGGTGATTTTTTGCAAGCTGATGATCGTGTCGATGTCAGTCTCCAATCGCCCTGCCGGCGGCTAACTCCGTTACCGCCGGATAATTTACCTTACCCGTAGCCATTACCGGAATGGCATCGACAACCAGGATTTTCTTAGGTAGGCTGATTGCGGCGACGCCGACGGATGCCGCCGCTAATTCACTCGCAGTCGCCTGTTTTTGTGTGGTCAGCAGGATAATCTGCTCGCCCTTTTTGGCATCGGGCAGGCTGACGGCGGCATGCTGCGCTTCCGGCCAGGCATTAGCGGCCAGTTGTTCAACAGCGGTCAATGAAACCATTTCACCGCCGATTTTGGCAAAACGCTTGCTGCGGCCGCGGATGCTGATAAAACCGTCATCATCGACATGAGCGATGTCGCCGGTGTCATACCAGCCCTGTCCGTAAATAGAGGCAGCCGGGACCAGTTTGCCAGGAGCGTCCGCCAGCAGGTAGCCGAGCATGATATTAGGTCCTTTGACATGCAGTTTCCCGGCATCGCTGATACCTTCGACGGGTTCCAGGCGATAACTCATATTGGGTATAAGGCGGCCCACGGTGCCCGCTTTAAAGTCCATCGGCGTATTAACCGAAGTGACGGGAGCGGTTTCGGTTGCGCCATAGCCTTCCAGGATACGGATACCGAATTTATCGGCCCATAACTGGCGCGTACTTTCCTGCAGCTTTTCAGCACCGGCAACGACATAACGCATCGCATAAAAATCATAGGCATGCGCTTTTTTGCCGTAGGCGGCTAAGAAAGTATTGGTGCCGAATAGGATAGTCGCGCTGATTTCATAGGCGATTTCAGGAATCACGCTAAAGTGCAACGGCGTCGGGTAAAAGAAGGTGGTCATGCCGTTAAGCACGGGCAGCAAGGTCCCGACGGTAAAGCCGAACGAATGAAACATCGGCAGGAAATTAATCACGACATCCTGTGGCGTAAAGCTGATGCGCGCGGCAATCTGCTTGTGATTGGCAAGAATATTGCTGTGTGACAAAACGACGCCTTTGGGCGTGCCTTCCGAGCCGGAAGTAAACAATACAACCGCCGGGCTGTCGGGGCTGTGTTGATTATGATTGTACCAATAACTGGCCGTTTTACTTTGTAGCAGCGCCTTGGCTTTGTCAAATGCCGATAGTTCGGCGGCCAAATCTTCAAGGTATATCAATGTGGTTTGTCCAGCCAGGTAGTCAGCTTCTTCGGAGAATTTGCCCAGCTCGATAAAGCGGCGGGATGTCAACACGGTCCTGACTAATGCCGTTTGACAGGCGGACATCATACCGGCAGCGCCCATTGAATAATTCAGCATGGCCGGTATCCGTCCATGCAATTGCAGGCCTAAAACAACGCACAATGTCTTAGCGGAGTTAGGTAGGAAAATCCCGACATGCTCGCCGGTTTCGGTGATTTTTTTTAAGGCGTTGCCGACAGCAATCGTGCGGGTAATCAGTTTGTCATAAGACAGCGGGATGCGATCGAGATCTGCGGCGACGGTATGCCGGCAACCGTGTATTTTCCTGGCTTCAAGCAGGCTGGAAAAAATGCTTTGCCGGTAATGGCTGGTGGCGAACATCATATCGGTCATCATATCGGCCAGCACATGGCCGCTGTATTTGCGGCGGTTTTTGCCGGAAAGTTCCTTGTGTGCGGCAATATGTGTCGGCGGCAGGATCTGGATCGTGATTTTAGGAAAAAAACGCAGGCGGACAATATTCCGTAATTTGGAAAAATGCGTGTATTGAGCGCCTTCAATGCGTATCGGCAAAATGGCGGCGCCCGATTTATCGGCAACCATGCCGGTACCGTCATAAATCTTCATTAAAGAGCCGGTCGCCGTGATGCGGCCTTCAGGGAAAATAACCGTTTTACTGTCGTTATGCTGCAGGTGGTGGATCAGGTTTTTGAGTGATAAAGGCTGTGTGGGGTCCATCGGGAAGACATGGGAGAGACCTAAAAAAGGTTTTAACCACCAACGTTGGGAAATATGCGTGTTGATCGCGAAGGTGATGTCGTCGGGTAAAAACACACCCAGCAATAACGGGTCTAAAAATGACGTATGGTTGGCGATGATTAATACCCGCTTTCCAGCGTTGTGGTAATTGTCCATCCCCTTGACTTCGATGTTATAGATAAAGGCCAGCAGCCAGTGTAATAGTTTTTTCAGCATTAAGTTTCCTCCTTTGGACATTCTAGCAGATATTAAATATCGCCTTGGTGGGAGGTACTATAATCAAAAAATTAATCACTGTTCAATTTTATTTTCTGGCCTCAGCTCTGTGCGATGCCTGACCTACATTTGTTGTAACTGTCCAGCGCCTTGCCTTACGCGTAGGGCGTGCCGCGCGCGCCTTCCCAGGTGCGTGGATAACGTGCTAGTCCGTTGATGGCACGCGTAGCGCGCCCTACAGCAAGGGGCTGAATAGTTACCATTTGTTTAGGTTTTGGAATGATTTAATCCAGCAAATCTTTCGGTTTAATCTCGAAAAAATCGATGGGAGGTGTCAGGCAATCCGGGTCGTATTTTTGCGTCCAGCGCACCAATGCTTGTAATACAGGCAATAAATCAGCGCCTTTAGCGGTCAGGAAATAGTCATAACGCAACGGTTTTTCCTGGTACGGCTGTTTCTTGATAATGCCGTGCTCTTCGAGTTGGCGCAGGCGATTCGCCAGGATGTTGCTGGGAATGCCTTCGGGTGAGCTTTGAAAGTCGCAGTATTTTTTTTTGCCGAGACACATATCGCGCACGATGACTAGGCTCCATTTATCGCCGATTAAATCCAGCGCCTTGGATAGCGGGCAGGGGGAGCGGTAGCTGTGTTCTTCTGTTTTCATCAATAGTAAAAAATTATAGTTACTTGTAAAAAACAAGTTTGTGTGTAAACTTATGTCGCTTGCTAATTGCAAGTGACAAATACAACATCTTCCATAGAGGCGTTTTTATGAAACTGTATTATTTTCCAATATCCCCGAATTCCCGCCGGGTAGTTGCCGTGTTGCATCACCTGGATTTGGCATGCGAACTGCAAGTTGTCGATTTAGGCAAAGGCGAGCAGATGCATCCGGATATCCTGCACCTGAATCCCAATCACATGATGCCTGTACTGATAGACGGCGATTTTGTGCTATGGGAGTCGAATGCCATTATGCAGTACCTCTGCTCCAAAGTGCCAGACAATTCGTTGTGGCCGTCAAACCCGGTAATTCAAGCGGATATCAGCCGTTGGCAATTCTGGCAAACCGGCCATTTTGGCCGAGCCTGCGGCGGTTTTATTTTCGAGCGCCTGATAAAGAAGTTATTGAATTTGGGTGAACCGGATGCCGATGAAATCGCCAAAACCGAAGACAATTTTCATCGTTTTTCCAAGGTGCTCGATGCGCATTTGATAGGACGTGAATGGCTGGTAGGCGATACCATGACGCTCGCTGACTTGTCGGTGGGTTCTTTCTTGGATTTGTCTGAAATGGCGCAGTACCCGATAGCGCCTTATACCGAGATACAACGCTGGTACCGGAATATCGAGCAAGCGCCGGCATGGCAAAGTTCGGCCCCGGCAAAATAGCCAATACCTCAACCCCCTGTTGACAGCCTCAGGGACACCGCGAGAAGTGTCCAGCTTGCGTAGTCATGAGGTTGTCATTCGGCCAGCCGTTCGGCCTGGTCGGTCTTTTCCCACGGCAAAGGCAGGCCGTTAGCCCCGAAGTGCCCGTTGACGGGCAATTTCTGGTAAAAGCAACCGCCATGTTTTTGCGTCAGCTCTTGTAATTGAAAATCCCTGATAATAGCGCCTAGGCGGAAGTCGAAGTGTTTGAGCAGGCGCTTGCGTATCTCGTGATCGTCGATGATCCCGGTACCCTTAGTCGTCAAATAAACGCTGACGGGACCGGGAAAACCGATGCTGTAGCTCAGTTGCACTTCGCATTGCTCGGCTAGGCCCGCCGCGACAATGTTTTTCGCGGCGTAGCGGGCCGCATAAGCGCCGACCCTGTCGATGCGCGCCGGTCCCTTGCCGCTTAACGCCGATCCGCAGTGCCGCGCAAAACTTCCGTAAGTATCGCTGTCGGTTTTACGGCCGGTCATGCCTGAGTGCGCGGAAGGCCCGCTACGCATAAAAGGGCCGTCGGGATTTATGGTGATGCGCGTCATCGTGTCCGGTTTGATAGGCGCGCGTTGGAACACCGGGTTGATGACATGGTGCAGCAGGTCTTCTTCCATTTGCGCAAAAGCCGGCGGCGAGTCGGGGTTATCGCAACCGATAATCAGCGTAATACTGTCGATCCGGCTTGGCTTGTCATTGACGAACTCAACGCCGACCTGCGTGGTGCAGTCCGGTGACAAATAAGCAATATCGCCATGTCGCCTGGTTTTAGATAATTGGCGGGCCAATTGGTTAGCCAACGTGATGGGAAGCGGCATCAATTCCGGTGTATGTCGGCAAGCATAACCGAACACAGTCGTCTGATGAGAGACGGTGATGCGGTCAATTTCGTCATCTTCGACGCGGGTAAAATTGATATGCAGGGATGTCTTCGATTGTTCTATTTGGCTGATGACGACGGTGCATTCGGCGGCGTTGAAGTCCTTGGGCCGGTAGCCGACGCCCTTGATGACCGAGCGCGCTATTTCGGGAATATCGACTATCGCCTCACTGGCAAAACGCGCCGCAAGGAATAAAACGCTTTTCGACAACGCGCATTCCGCGGTAATCCGGGATGTGGCGTCTTGCCGCAGGAAGGCGTCGACGATGGCGTCGCTGACGGTGTCGCACAGGCGGTCGGGATGCCCTTCGGTGACGGATTGCGAGGTAAAAACAAAGTCAGTGATCATGTTGATTTTCCTGTTTAACGGTGTTTTTATTGATTTCCTTTATCGCTTCATTGGCAAGCAGCGGCAAGCCGGCGCCGGCCACGATGGCAAGCATGTCCAGCGCGTTTACCGGGGTCAGCCTCAGCAGTCCGCGCAAAGGCGGCAGGCTGACCGCCAGCAGTTGCAGCAATGCCGACAAGACGACGGCAGTATCGAGATAGCGATTGGCGCTACGATTCTTTGTGTCGAAGATAGAGGTGGTTTCCGAGCGGCAGCGATAGGCATGCAGCAATTGCGCGATAGTCAGCGACATGAAGGCGTGGGTGCTCGCGCCGGCGGGACCGTAACGCATCAGGCCGTAGCCGTAAGCACCCAAGGTGCCGGTCGTGATGATGCCGGATTCCCTCAGCAATTTGGCGTAATCGCTACGGTTAACTATGGCGGCATTTGGGTTGCGCGGCGGTCGCTTCAGCACATCGACTTCGGGCGGATCCAGCGCCAACGCCAGGGCGGGGAAAATATCGGTGATTAAATTGATCCACAGTAATTGTATCGGGTTAAGGATTTCGGCCCTGCCCAATGCGGCGCTAAACAGCATCACTTCGATTTCACTGAGATTCGTCGACAGTAAAAAGTGCAGGCTTTTGCGGATATTGTCATAGATAGCACGTCCTTCGCGCACCGCCGTCACCATCGTTTTCAAGTCGTCGTCTTCCAGTATGACATCGGCTACCGAACGCGCCGCATCCGTGCCTTTTTCGCCCAGCGTGACGCCGATATTGGCGGCTTTCAGCGCGGGACCGTCGTTAATGCCGTCACCGGTCATCGCGACAACTTTGCCGCTACGCTGTAAGGCTTCGACTATCCTGAGCTTGTGCGCGGGACTGACGCGGGAAAAAATCGACGTGCTGTCGACCAAGCCGGCGAGTACCGAAGGATCCAGTTTGTCCAAATGCCCGGAATCGATGATTTCCAGCGGTTTGCCGCCTACGCCGTTTAGCCCCAGCCTTTTACCGACCGAAAAAGCCGTCGAACTTTGGTCGCCGGTGATCATCACCGTTTCGATGCCGGCGTCGTGGAATTGCGCCATCAGTTCATCCATGCCGGGACGGATCACGTCTTCCATGCCGACCAAGCCCAGCCAGACCAGCCCGTGTTGATGATAAGCGTCGATATCCCCGCTGACGCAGTACGCGACGCCCAGCACGCGCAACGCGTCGGCGCCCAGTCTTTCGTTCCAGGTCAGGATGGTGTTGCGCTGTTGCTCGGACAAAACGTCCAAGCGCCCGTTAATGCTGCAATGCCTGCATAGTTCGAGGACCGCAGAAGGGCTGCCTTTAACGGCGGTAAAAAATTGCCCGCCCGCCAAATCATGCACGCTGACCATGTACGGGCGATCTTCGGAGCGGTAATCCATTTTTAGCGCGGGACGCTGTGCTCTTAACGCATCGATGTCTTCGCCGGCGGCAATGGCGACCTGCAGCAGTGCGTTTTCGGTAGGCGAGCCTTGTAGTCCGCCGCCCTTTTCCAACGGCATTGCTTCATTGCATAGCGCCAGCACTTCCATCATGCCGCGCAAGCTTTCATCGCTCTGGTAAGGATCGATTTTTGCTTCTTCATGATAAAAGTCGCCCTCCTTAACGTTAATGCCGACATGCAAGGTTTGCAGCGCCACGACGCTCATCTGGTTCAAGGTTAGCGTACCGGTTTTATCAAGGCAGATCACCTGCACCGCGCCCAGCGTTTCCACGGCGGACAATTGGCGAATCAAGACTTTATGGCTCTTCATATTCTTGATGCCCAGCGCCAGCGTTGAGGTCGCGACGGTTGGCAGGCCTTCCGGCACCGCGGCGACCGCCAGCGAAATCGCCGACATCAGCATTTGCGCCAACGGGCGTCCGCGCAACAAGCCGACGGCAAACACCAGCACGCAGATACCCGAACTGAGCAAAGCCAGTTGCACGCCCATTTCATCGATTTGCTTTTGCATCGGCGTGATGGGCGTTATGGTTACCCCGACCAGGTCCTGGATTTTGCCGATCTCGGTATGCCGGCCGGTCGCGACGACGATAGCCCGGCCGTTGCCGCCGGTCACCGCCGTACCCATATAAACCATGTTTTGCCGGTCACCCAGCGCGGTGTCTTCTTCGCCGAGGAATTCGGCGTTTTTGCCGACCGGAAGGCTCTCGCCGGTCAGCGGTGATTCGTCTATCGTTAAGCGGTGGCTGTCCAACAAGCGGGCGTCGGCCGGGATATAGGAGCCTGGCGACAGCACCAGCAGGTCGCCTAAGGCCACTTCGTGCAGCGGAATATCCTGTTTTTTCCCGTCTCTTAACACTATCGTTGTTTCGGGAGCTAATTGCCCCAGCGCATTGATGGTTTTTTCCGCCGATTTTTCGGTCACATAGCCGATCACCGAATTAATCAGGACGACGGTGATGATAACAACGCTATCGGCGGCGCCTCCGGTAGCCAGCGAAATAACCGCAGAGATGCCGAGCATCGCCACCGGCGCGGACACAAATTGCGCAAAAAACATTTGCCAGGAGGAGCGCCTGAGCTGTTCTGATAAGCGGTTGGCGCCGTACTGCGCCAATCTTTGTACGGCGCTTTCTTGAGTCAGGCCTTGCTCGTCGCCCTGCACGAAATGGATGACCCGCGTGCCTGTGAGGGTGTGCCAAAGCTGTAGCGGCTGGGTTTGATATTCGCTGATTTCAGGTATTCGCCGCGGCTCTTTTTTAAATTTTCGTGCTACCGGCTTTTTTGCTGGGCGATCGATGCTTTCGGTGTGGCGAATGATGGGGCAGCCCAATTGCGCTTCCAGCAATTGGGCGATATGGACCGGCATTTCCCTGCTGTTTTCAGGCGGCGTATATTCGATCAGCAGGTTGCCGGTCAAGGTATTGGCGCGTACCAGCCTGACTTCATCGAGAACCGTTAATCTCGATTCCAGGGCCGCGCGCAGGCGATTGTTCCTGTACAGGCCGGGCACCTTGATACGGGTTCGCCCCACGACCCGGTCATGAACAATCAGCAGGTAATGTTGCGCTTTGTCGTCTTCTGTATCGGGAGCCGTCATCGTTGCCCTTCAATAAAATTTATCGAAACTATCCCGGAAGTTCAGGCGGTTTGACCATTGATATACATGCAGTACGAATTGATCAACAGGAGCAATAACAACACCCAACTGATCCAGCCGACCATTTTTAATATACGTTGCTCGGGGCGAAAAAACAAACCGATGATCGCAAAACCGGTCATGATTAATGCCGTTATAACCGAAATCGTATGGATTGGCGAAATCTTCGAAAAAATCGGCCCGTGTGGGTAGACGATATCTTCGACCGCCAGAATCGCGTTATTCATCAGGTTGCTGCCAAAAATACCGCCGATAGCCATATCCAGGGCCCGGATCCTCACCGCCGTGATTGCAACGGTCATTTCCGGGACCGTAGTGATAAAGCCGACCAGCAAGGTACCGACAAAACTTTCGTTCCAGTGCATGAGCTGGGCAATTTGCTTGGCAATCATCGGCAGGCAAATGCCGGTGACGATAACCACTACAGCGGCGGCTGTGTAGCGCAGGATAACGCCGCCCAGCGAAAGCCCCGGATAGGCATCCGGTTCTTGTTCAGTGTAGGCCTTGATCTGGCGGCTTTCGTAGCTGAAAACCGTATAAACAGCGAGCAAATATAACACTAAAATGACAGGACTGAAGATACCGATGTGACCAATTACCAAAGTGACACCGTTTAACGCTAAAGCAATCCCCAAAGCGCTAAAGCCGAGCAGGACTATGCCGAATCCGGCGGAAAGAATATGTCCCTGGCTGGCTGAGTGATAAATAGAATCCCTGCGGTACAGCAAATCCAGAATCACGATGATGGCCAGATTAAAAATGCAGGCGCCGAAAATTGCGCCGACCGCAAGATCGGGTGCTTCAGCCAGGGTTACGGCGCTGATTCCGCTGGCTAGTTCAGGAACGGAGGTGACGATGCCTATTAATAAAAAGCCTACCCAATTTCCGCCTAAGCCGGTTTTATCGGCTATCGCATCGCCGTAAACAGTCAATTTGACTCCCGCATAGCCGACCAATACAAGGCATCCGAAGAATTGCGCCCAAACGTAAATAATGTCGTTCAATGATAATGGCCTTATTTATTTGGTTACCCTGATGGCTCGGGGTGACCCTCTGTGGGATAGGAGCTTCAGCGAGACCGGCAATGGTTTTTTACGATAAACGAATAATCAAACTGTCCGGGCTTAAACGCGGGTAGCATTTGTCCAAGACTGGATTGAAAACTATGTGGCTATAATGGTTTAAGCCGGAGTTTATATCAATAAAGTAAAGCGTCAAAAGGTGTTTTAAGTTTTTTGATGGCCTGTCGGAAAAATTTGCAGTAAACCAGTTCTCCCTCCCAGAATTTATGAGTTTTACTAAAAATTAAAATCGCCTATGATGCTATCTAATTTAGTTTTAACAGATGTTTTTACGGGTAGCCTATGTTTTTTAAAAACCTGTGGTTTTTTCGCAGTAAAAAAAATCCCAAAAATTCAGACTATCAACGCTACTATTCCACATCAGAAAGGGCGTATACCCCGGTTGGGCAACTGGTTATAGGCATGTATGTTGTCGAGCTGGACCGGCCCTGGCTGGAAACGCCTTTTTTGTTTCAAGGCTTTGAAATAAAAAATGAAGTTCAGATTCAATCCCTTAAAAACTACTGCAATTTTGTTTATATCGATAGGACAAAAACCAGGGTCATAAAACACATTAATGCAGCTAATCGGCCCGCTCAGCCCAAAATCCTGAGCAATATCGATGTTGATAAGGCGCCGCCCAAAAGAGAAGGCGCGTTTGAGCAGGAAATTTTACGGGCGGAAAGTATTTATGCCAATGCAGAATATTTGATTGCAAATTTTATGAAGACGGCGGCGAAGGGGGAGGGGGTCGATGGTTGGCAAGCCCAAAAAGCGGTGACCGAATGTGTCAGCAGTGTATTGAATTCACCTGATGCGATGCTGTGGCTTACCCAGTTGAAAAATAAAGATAAATACACGATGCAGCATAGCTTGAATGTTTGCGTTTTAGCGATTGTTTTTGGGCGTTATTTGAATTTATCAAAAGTAAACATGGTTAATCTTGGCCTGTGCGGCATGCTGCATGATATAGGCAAGATGCAGGTTCCGCTGGTTATTCTCAATAAACGAGGGCCATTGGACGAAGAGGAGCTGAAAATTATGAGGACACACACGACATTAGGTTATGAATTATTAAAATCCAGCGATTGCATGGAATCGTGTGTAGCCGAGACGGCGCTAACGCATCATGAGCATTTAGATGGTTCGGGATACCCGAGAGGAATTAGGCAAGGCAGTATTTCGGATTTTACAAAAATTGTTTCGATTGTTGACGCCTATGATTCGATGACCAGCGACAAGGTCTATCGAAAAGGCATCACCCATCTTGAAGCTATTCATACCTTGATGTCCAGGACAGAAAGCTATTGGGACAAAAAACTGATCATCAAATTTATTGAAAGTTTGGGGGTTTATCCGCCCGGCTGCCTGGTTATCATGACCAACGGCGCTATCGGTATTGTTGTTGAGGTCAATGAAGACACTAAACTACGGCCTAAGATTATCTTGCTTTTAGATGAAGAAAAACAGCCTGTACCAGAACAGGTTATTGATTTATCGAAATCGGTTTGCGATAAAAAAGGCAATGTCTATACGATTAAAAATATCGTTAAAGCAGAAGACTGGAATATCGATCCCCAAAAATATTACAGCGAAGGCCTGATAAAAAAAGGCTTTGCTGCGAATTTTTAAGGCGGCAGCCGGATAGGATAGTGCTATCCGGCTGTCTGACGGCTTATTTCTTGGCTTTGTTACGTTCGTTGACTTCTTTAATCACTTCATCGGCCACGTTTTTAGGGCATGGCATATAGTGTGAGAATTCCATGGAGAACTGGCCGCGGCCGGAAGTCATCGTGCGCAAATCGCCGATGTAACCGAACATTTCACTGAGCGGCACATCGGATTTGATGCGTACGCCGGTGACGCCTGCATCTTGCGATTTAATCATGCCGCGGCGACGGTTAAGATCGCCGATAACATCACCGACATGATCGGCAGGCGTAAAAGTATCAACCGCCATGATCGGTTCAATCAATTGCGGGGCAGCCTTGGGAATAGACTGGCGGAAAGCCGCTTTTGCAGCAATTTCAAAGGCGATTGCAGAGGAGTCAACGGCGTGGAAACCACCATCCGTTAAAATGACTTTAAAGTCCAAACACGGGAAGCCTGCCAATACGCCTTTATCGAGCATACTTTTAAAGCCTTTTTCAACGGCCGGCCAGTATTCGCGCGGTACGTTACCGCCGGTTACCGCTGATTCAAAGACAAAACCGCTGCCCGGTTCGCCCGGCTCAATTTTGTAGTTGATTTTGCCGTATTGGCCGGAACCGCCTGATTGTTTCTTGTGGGTGTATTCGTCTTCAACGCTGCGGGTAATGGTTTCGCGGTAAGCTACCTGTGGCTTGCCGACGATAACATCAACGCCGTGAGTACGTCTCAAGATGTCAACTTTAATGTCAAGATGCAGTTCGCCCATACCCTTGAGGATGGTTTCACCGCTGTCTTCATCGGTTTCAACATGGAAGGACGGGTCTTCCTGGATCATTTTACCCAATGCAATACCCATTTTTTCTGACGCGCCTTTATCTTTTGGCGTAATTGCCAGCGAGATGACCGGGTCAGGGAAAACCATAGGCTCCAGGGTGGCGGGGAATTTCGGGTCGCACAAGGTGTGGCCGGTTTGTACGTTTTTCATACCCAGGACGGCGACAATATCGCCCGCCTGCGCTGATTCCAGCTCGTTACGCGCATTCGCGTGCATTTCCACGATACGGCCGATACGCTCGGTTTTGCCGGTAAAGGTGTTAAGCACCGCGGTGCCTTTTTCCAGTTTGCCGCAGTAGATACGCAAGAAGGTCAATGCGCCAAAGCGGTCGTCCATAATCTTGAACGCCAGTGCGCGTAATGGCTTCTCGGCGTCAACAATGGCAAAAGTGCCGGTTGGATTGCCTTCCAGGTCCACTTCGGGTTGTGGATTGACTTCGGTTGGATTTGGCAAGTAGTCAATAACGCCATCCAGTACCAGTTGCACGCCTTTGTTTTTGAATGAAGAGCCGCAGAAAGTCGGGAAGAAATCCAGGTTGATGGTGCCTTTACGCAGGCAGCGTTTAAGCGTTTCTACATCCGGCTCTTCGCCTTCGAGGTATTTTTCCATGACATCGTCATATTGATCGGAGACTTGATCGATCAGTTTTTCGCGCCATTTTTCGACATCGGCCGCCATATCGGCAGGAACGTCCTTGATTTCATAATTCATTGGATCGCCGGACTCGTCCCAGATCCAGGCTTTGCGGGTTAACAGGTCAACCACGCCGCTAAACTGGTCTTCGCGTCCGATAGGCAAGGTCATGACCACGGGTACTGCGCCCAATACGCTTTCAACCTGTTTGATGACGCGATAAAAGTCCGCGCCGATACGATCCAGTTTATTGACATAGATGATGCGCGCTACTTTGGAATCGTTAGCATAACGCCAGTTGGTTTCTGATTGGGGCTCTACGCCGCCTGAGCCGCAGAAAACGCCGATGCCGCCGTCAAGCACTTTAAGCGAGCGGTAAACTTCGATAGTGAAGTCAACGTGCCCAGGGGTGTCGATGATGTTGAAGCGATGGTCTTTCCAGAAACAGGTGGTCGCCGCGGATTGAATGGTAATGCCGCGCTCCTGTTCCTGTTCCATGAAGTCCGTCGTTGCCGCGCCATCGTGTACTTCACCGATTTTATGGATTTTACCGGTGAGCTTTAAAATGCGCTCGGTCGTTGTTGTCTTACCGGCGTCTACGTGGGCGAAGATACCGATGTTTCTGTAAAGCGTTAGATCTGTCATGTGATTACTCTAAAGTTGGGCATTAAAAACTTTTTTGGTGACCGCCTTAAAGCAGCAACTCAGCAGGGAGCGGCAACTTAGGAGGGTTCGGACCGGGGCGAATGGACTACCATCTGTAACCGCAGATGGTTTTTTAACTGCGGTTGCTTTGAAACCATCGCTTTGAGTGGAAGGCGTCGGATACATATCGATGTAGCTCAAAGCCAAGTGAGACGGCGTTTTAAAAGTCACCACCGCCTTCCCACCCGTCCAGCTTCGAAAGCCGCCTATTTTAACCTAAAAATGCTACAAAAATACAGGAAACCATCAATTTCAGCAATTCTCATTATGGCGTCAAGCCAGTGCGCTGATATTCGATGTCCTGTGGGACTCTAGTGCGGGTGGCGAGTACCCTGGCTGGCATGGTTTCCAGCCTTTTTTACTTCAGCTCATCCCAGCACCTGTCTTCGATGCGTCTACGCAATCAAACGCTTAGGCAATTGATTTGGGGGAGGCGGTCGCCCTTGGCTTGTATTCATAGGGGGGCTTTTCAATCCCTTATCAGCTTAAAGCAGGAATTGCCGGCACTCTCTCCATAATATTTTAACAAAAATGTAAAAACCTTTTAACATAGTCAGTTCGGAAGATAATCTTCGACTTCTTCGCAGGAAATCACATTAACAGGTCTAAGAATGGCACTTTATGTCTATAAATTCGGCGGTACGTCAGTAGGCTCGGTAGAGCGTATTAAGGCGGTTGCTGAAAAAGTAAAAAAAGCCCACGATTCGGGCGATCAGGTTGTCGTGGTGCTGTCGGCTATGAGCGGCGAAACCAACCGTTTGATCGGCTTAGCAAAAGAAATGCAGGCGCAGCCTACGGAACGGGAAATGGATGTTTTAATTTCCACAGGTGAACAGGTCACGGTGGCGTTATTAAGCATGGCCTTGCATGAGTTGGGCTGTGATGCCTGCTCCTACACCGGCAGCCAGGTAAAAATCCTGACCGACAGCAGCCATACGAAAGCGCGGATACGCAAGATCGATGACACGCGCATCCACGCGCATCTCAACCAGGGTAAAGTCGTTGTCGTCGCAGGTTTTCAAGGTGTTGATGAACATGACAATATCACTACGCTGGGACGCGGCGGTTCGGATACCACGGCGGTAGCGCTGGCGGCGGCGTTAAAAGCCGATGAGTGCCATATCTACACCGATGTTGACGGCGTTTACACCACGGATCCGCGTGTCGAGCCTAAAGCGCGCCGTCTGGACTGCATTACCTTTGAAGAAATGCTGGAAATGGCCAGCCTGGGTTCAAAAGTTTTGCAGATCCGCTCAGTTGAATTTGCAGGAAAATATAACGTTGCGTTGCGCGTTTTATCATCATTTACAGAAGGGTGTGGGACACTCATCACTTACGAGGAATCACCAATGGAAAGTGCTTTAATTTCGGGAATTGCGTTTAATCGCGATGAGGCAAAACTGACGATCACCGGCGTACCGGATTTGCCGGGCGTGGCGTTTAAAATCCTGGGCCCGATTGCCGATGCCAATATTGAAGTGGATATGATTATCCAGAATATCGCCGATGATAAGACGACCGATTTTACCTTTACCGTGCATCGTAACGATTACTTGCGCGCGAAGGGCATATTGGAGCAGACCTGCGCTGACTTGGGCGCCAGGGCGGTTACCGGCGATGACAGTATCGTTAAAGTGTCCATCGTCGGTGTCGGCATGCGCTCACATGCCGGCATAGCCAGCACGATGTTTAAAACCCTGGCTGCCGAAGGCATCAACATCCGTATGATTTCCACATCGGAAATTAAAATTTCGGTGGTTGTTGATGAAAAATACCTGGAACTTGCGGTGAGAGCCTTGCATGCGGCGTTTAACCTGGACCAACATAAGAATTAACGTTTGCATTACCGGTCATGGTGCGCATGTTTCCATTGCGCACATAGCGATCCTATTGCCAGGTACGAAAAGGCTAAGCCAGTGGGACAAAAAGACATTATCAGTAAACAGCTAATCCAGCGCATTGCCGTGGATTTGGCTGTTTACCTGTTGGGCTTGCCGATAAAAGTGGACGAATTAGAGCTTTTAGCTACGGAACAGCAACGCGTGGAAGACCGCCGCGCCGATGTGGTCGCCAAAATAAGACAGCAGGCCCGCTGTTTTATCCTGCATATAGAAATCCAGAATAACAATGACCCGGTCATGGCATTACGGATGCTCAGGTATTACACGGATGTGTGTTTTGCTTATCCCGATATTCCGGTACAACAATACCTGATTTATATCGGTGCGGAAAAGCTATCCATGCCTGCATATAAAAAAGATGATGGCCTGGACTACCGTTACACTATCATCGATATGCACGATGTGGATTACCAGGATTTGCTTGGTCAAGACAGTCCCGATGCGATGGTCCTCGCTATCCTGGGAGACTTTAAACAACACACCAAGCGAGAGGCGGTTAATCACATCGTGCGGCAGCTCCACCAGAAACTGGAATCCGAGCCTAAACGCTTTAGGGAATATTTGAGCATGATGGAGATTTTATCCGAAAACAGGGACTTGAGACCCTACATTAAAGAGGCCGAAACGATGATTACACAATTTGATATAGAGAAATTACCTTCATTCGAGTTGGGATTGGAAAAAGGTATAAAACAAGGTATGGAGCAAGGTATGGAGCAAGGAATACAGAAAATCGTTAAACAACTGCTAAAACAACAGCTACCTGAAACAGTCGCAAAAATAACAGACTTGCCAATAGAGGTGATTATGGCAATTAAAAACAAGGCCGAGCATTGAGTTCGTTTGCGTATGGATTGGCAGGCTGTTTCAGGACAGATTGAATTAACAACAGGGCGGGCATTTAGTGTCGCATCGGCACAAAGGCTTGCTGGCGGTGATATTAATACCGCTTTTCGCCTGCAAGGCCATGATCAAAGTTATTTTATCAAGCTCAATCGTGCCGGTTTGGCAACGATGTTTGAAGCGGAATTTGCCGCTTTACAAGACCTCACGGACAGTCAAACCATAAGGGTTCCCGCGCCTGTAGTTTGTTCGGCAACGCGCGATCATGCCTTCCTGGTGTTGGAATATATTGAATTGGGCCGTTTTAGCCCGGCCTCGGAGCGTTTATTGGGGCGGCAATTGGCGCAATTACATCAAGTAAAACAGGCTTATTTTGGCTGGCATCGCAACAACACGATCGGTAGTACGCCGCAGGTGAATAATAAAAGCGCGGATTGGGCCGATTTTTGGCGCGAGCAGCGCCTGGGGTTTCAATTAAAACTGGCGGCAAAAAACGCTTATTGCGGTAAGCTGCAAATTTCCGGAGAACGCTTGTGTTGTGGTATGCGTGCCTTGTTCGACAATTACCGGCCGCAACCTTCGCTGCTGCATGGCGATTTATGGGCGGGTAATGCGGCGGTTGATAAGCACGGATGTCCCGTTATTTTTGATCCGGCCTGTTATTATGGCGACAGGGAAGCCGATTTGGCGATGACGGAATTGTTCGGCGGCTTCAGTAAGGATTTTTATGCGGCTTATCAAGCGGAGTGTCCGCTGGATAAAGGGTATAGTGTCAGGAAAACGCTTTACAACCTGTACCATATTTTGAACCACCTGAATTTATTCGGTGGCGGCTATTTAAGACAGGCCGAAAGCATGATCGCAATGCTTCTTGCCGAGTTGGGCTGAGTGCGGTTTCAATGATTTGAGACTGGCTTTGGCAGCACAATACCTGACGATTTCCGTGTGTTGAAAAATACGCCTTTCCTGCCGCCCTTATTGAATCAAAGCCCATGCCATGACCGCTTATAAATTCCCCGAACTCGAACAGATGCAACGCATCATTGACCAATTCGGCGATCGTGCAGACGTCCAGGTAATCGAACATATCCGCTATAAGCAGATGGAATTCCCGATACATTGCATTACCTTGGGTTCAACTAAGCCCGATGTGCCCGTATTGGCATTTTTTGGTGGCGTGCACGGCCTTGAAAAGATCGGTTCCGAAGTGATACTCGCCTATATGCAAACGATTCGCCAGTTGCTCGATTGGGATGAGGAATTTTTGGCCAGGCTTGAGAAGTCCAGGCTGGTTTTTGTGCCCATCGTTAACCCGGTCGGTGTTTATTTGGGCAGGCGCTCTAACGGTAATTGCGTTGACTTGATGCGTAACGCACCCGTCGACGGCATCGGCACTACGCGCTTATACAGCGGCCAGCGCATTACACCTTATTTGCCCTGGTATCGCGGCGATCTTTCGGCTATGGAAAAAGAAGCGCAGGCATTATGCCGCGTGGTCGACCAGCAGATGTTCGCATCACCTTTGTCGATTGCGCTGGACCTGCATTCGGGATTTGGTATCAAGGATCGCTTGTGGTTCCCCTATGCGTCGCGTAAGACGCCTTTTGCTTTTATTGCCGAGGCGCTGGCTTTAAAAGAGTTGTTTGATCGTTGCTACCAGCATCATATCTATAGAATTGAACCGATGTCCCAGGAATATGTGATTAACGGCGATTTATGGGATTACTTGTTCGATCGCTTCATCGGCCAAGTTGTAGGGCAGTTTAGCGATCAGCGCTTGTTTCTGCCGTTAACGCTGGAAATGGGTTCATGGCTTTGGTTGCGCAAGAGTCCTTTGCATCTTTTTTCAAGGCACGGCTTGTTTCATCCGTTATTGCCGCACCGGCTGCAGAGGGTGTTTCGCAGGCATTTGATATTGTTTGATTTTTTACATCGCAGCCTGTTGTGCCCAGGCCGATGGGCGCGGCTCGATCCAGAGCAAAAAATAGCTCATCAAAATAGGGCGTCAGGGCTTTGGTATGGACAATAAGCTGGGACGGAACTGGATATTGCTACGCGGCCTGGCGCGTGAGTCTCAGCACTGGGGGGATTTTGTGCCGTTATTGCAGGCCGCTTTCCCCCATGCGCAAGTAACGGCGTTGGATTTACCCGGTACGGGTTGTTGTTATCAAGCACACACGCCCTGTACGGTTAAAGCGATAACGGATAATGTCCGCGCCCGTGCGCTTGAACAGGGTTTGCTGAGGCAGCCGGCGACTTTTCTGGCGGTTTCGCTAGGCGGGATGGTGGCCTGGGAATGGCTGCAACGTTATCCCGATGACAGTTGCGGCGCCATCCTGGTGAATACCAGTTTTGCCGGTTTAAGCCCGTTTTACCAGCGGATGCGCTGGCAAAGTTACTGCAAATTCCTGGCGTTGGCGATGCAGCGTGATTTGCGCCGCCGGGAGTTGGCGATTGTGCAGTTAGTCGGCAATCGCGAAGACCAGTATGAAACGGTCGCAGATGAATGGCAAGCGATACAGGCTGAACGCCCCATCAGTTTTAAAAGCGGCCTGCGCCAGATTATTGCCGCAGCCAGTTATCGGCCCGACGATACCAAACCGGGTCAGCCGGTTTTGTTATTAAACGGCAAAGGCGATCACCTGGTTGCTCCGGCGTGTTCGGAAGCCATCAGTGAAAAATGGGCGTTGGAACTGAGAAGCCATCCCTGGGCGGGTCACGATATTTCGCTGGATGATGGAGAATGGGTGGTGACTCAGGTGAAGCAGTGGCTTGCGGTTTGTGATACTCAGGTATGATATTTAAATATATAGGGGTGCCATGCGTCGCCAGTAATAACCGCTATGGGCCCTGTCGTTCCAGAGCAACAATTGATGATGGATGCCTTTTTCATGCAATATAGAACTGAGTTGCTGGTTATTATCTAAAAACGGGTCTTCATTACCTATTACCAAAACAATGTCCATTGCTTTAAGGCTTGCCAGTTGCCGCGCGCATTCCAGGTTCGGTAAAAAATGGCTGGGCGTATGAAAATAAACGTCTTCGTTATAAAAACCGTCCAGGAGATCATTAAAGCATTCGACACTCAGCGTGAGATCATAACGGCCTGAAAAAGCCACCAGCTTTTTAAACAACTGTGGGTGACGAAAGGCAATGTTGGCGGCATGGAAGGCGCCCAGGCTTAAGCCGTGCGAAATCACGCATTCGTGGGTATTTTTTTTATCCATGAAAGGCAGCACTTCATCAAGGATATAATCTTCAAATGCGATGTGGCGCTGAATCCTCCCGGAAGGGTGCGCCCACTCGCAGTAAAAACTCTCTGTATAGATCCCGTCAATACAATAAAGCTGCAACCAGCCTTGTTCTATCTTGTGCTTTAAGGCCGCGACCATGCCCAGATTTTCGTATTCATAAAACCGGCCATCGCGGGTAGGGAAAACCAGCACTTTTGCCCCGGCATGACCAAATATCAGTAACTCCATGTCGCGTTGTAAATTATCACTCCACCATTTGTGATACTCGCGGTTCATTCAAAATCTCCCGTTGTTCATATGATTGCTTAGTGTTAGCGGTATGTTGGCTTAGTGGTGCAAAAAAAGCATCGAGTTCATTAATCAGCTCGTATTGCTGCTGTGCCTGGCTTGCGTAGTTGTAATGCCCTGCTTCCAGGATAAATAGCTGTTTTTCTGCAGGAAGCGCGTTGTAAACTGCAAATTGTCCAGGCGGTGCCACGCACGGATCGAATTTTGCGCAGGCGCAATGCATCGGCATGGCGATGCGCTGCGCCGCAGTTGCGGCATCGTAATAACGCAGTACCTTCAGGGTTTGTTTTTTATGGCTTCGATAATACTGCTGCAAACTATAGGCACTGCCTTGCGAAGGCAACCTTAACCGTAGAGGATGATTGCCGAACGTAGGGACATTGAAATGCCCGCGGGCAATACGTTGTTCCCAGGCCAATGCCAATGCGCCGATACCTCCGGCAAAACTGATGCCAAGATAGCCCAAGTGGCCGGCTAAGTGCGGAAACAGCGCCAATAATGCGCTGACAGCCAACCATATATCGTCGACACAGCCGCCCAGGATATAGCGGTCAAGCTTGTCAATATCGTGCCGTACATGCCAAAAAGGATCGGCAGAAATACCGGCCCTGGCGCTAAGGCTTAAACCGCGAAAGCACGGAAACAACAACGCCGCGTCCCTAAACGGCAGGTGAAAGTCTGGCGCGTCGCGCCCGCCGTAGCCGTGACCGATAATGAAGCCTCGCTTGACGGCGCCGCGCTTGGGTAACAGCAGCCAGCCCCGAATTGGGAAGTCATCAGTCGAGGTATAGCCGATAGCGAATATCAGCCAGTCCGGATTAGTGCCGTTTATGATGTTTGTACGGGGTTTTGGAGCGACAGTTAAGGCTTTTTGATAGCGCTTTTGCCAAAATTCATCAAAATCTTTCGGGGATTTCGGCGCTTTTACAGTGAATAGCCGGGCTAGTGAATAGCCGTAGCTTGGATCAAATCCATATTCGCATTTATTAATAATACCCGTATTGTCGTCTGACATTTAAACCTCTTAACCGCGCCTTTATACCATTGTAATCATGACAGGATTATTTATATGGATTTAAGGCGTCACAGCCATAATGATCGTTTTGTATCCTGTACACGCCGCCCGGATTGATGCTGTGGCACCGAATTACCGACGATTATGATAGCGGCAATGAGACAATCAGTATAGGTCCGGTAAATAATTACGGGTTTTGGCAGGATATTGATGTTAGGGGAGAGCCGGGCAAGTGTTTGCAATCAGCTGACAGGAATAAACATGTGGATAGGGTGAGCTTTTAAACCTGGGGGCGATACGCTGCCGGCACCGATTCATCTCCTGGCCGAACCCAGCATAGGCAGAAGACACCATTACTTGGAAGACGCCGGTTTGCGGTACAGTCCATAGACCGCAAACCGGATGCCGGGTTTACCTAGCCTTTGCCAGCCGTTTTTCCAATTCGGCAGCGAGCAAAGCATCCTCATTCCGTAAATGGGTAAGGAAATGTCGTCTTAGCACCGAATCTTCTGGAATTTTCAATTTGCCTGCCGATTTTGCGGCAATGAATCGTTGGAATAGCGAAAAAAAACAGGCTGTAATAGCCAACGTCAGCAAGCACAATGCAATGATTTCGATCATATCAATCTCTCGGGTCTAGTAGAAAAACGTCGTGCAACAAGGCATTGGCTTCGTATGCGAATGAGCACGGCTTAAATTCCAAAGCAAATATAGTACCATAATACATGCGGTGAAAAATTCAAAACCCCGGCAGTTGTAAATAATGGACTCGCAGGACAAAACGATGTTTATTGTTAATGGCGTCATTCCTACATAATTGTCGGTTTTGCGACAATGCGACATACAGTCGCTACTTTATAGGCCGTTTACCCGCCGATTCTTGCCGGGCAAAGAAAAGCCTGTAAAATCACTGTTTGCAATGTTTTAATCAGCGATTTTGCAGGCATGCAACCGTAATAACCTGGATATTGAGTACACGATGAGTAATGAATATAACGCCGCTGCAATAGAAGTGTTAAGCGGCTTGGAGCCGGTACGCAAACGCCCCGGCATGTACACGGACACCACGCGGCCTAATCACCTGGTACAGGAAGTGGTTGACAACAGTGTCGATGAAGCGATGGCCGGACATGCCGGCTGCATCGATGTGGTTTTGTTTAAAGACGGTGCGGTGCAGGTCAGTGATGACGGGCGCGGAATGCCGGTTGACCTTCATCCGGAACAGGGCATTCCCGGCGTTGAAGTGATTTTGACCCAGCTTCATGCCGGCGGCAAGTTTTCCAATAAAAACTACCAGTTTTCAGGCGGTTTGCATGGCGTCGGCGTTTCGGTCGTCAATGCCTTGTCGGGCAGGCTGGAAATAGAGGTTAAACGCAACGGCAGGCTATATCGCATGGATTTTGCCGATGGCGATAAGCAAACCGAATTGACTGAAATCGGAACGGTCGGCAAGAATAACACCGGCACAGCGGTAAAATTCTGGCCGAATGAAAAATATTTTGATTCCAGCAAAATCTCGGTTTCAAAACTCAAGCATATTTTACGCGCCAAAGCCGTGCTGTGTCCGGGACTGAAGATCACACTGAAAGTCGAGCAAAGCAGTGAGGAATATGCCTGGTGTTATCAAGACGGACTCAAGGAATACCTGCTGGACCGGATAGGCGATATTGAATTTTTTCCAGAGCAGCCGTTTATGGGCAGCAGTGCGGCCAATCACGAGGCGGTTGAATGGGGTGTTGTCTGGGCGGTGGAAAACGGTTCGGAAATGCTGGCCGAAAGTTATGTGAATCTCGTGCCTACCGCGCAGAGCGGAACCCATGTTAACGGCCTGCGCGCAGGCCTGACCGAAGCGATGCGCGAGTTCTGCGACATCAGGAATATCCTGCCGCGCGGCGTAAAAGTCGCGCCGGAAGATGTCTGGGAGAATTGTCATTTCGTGTTATCGGTAAAACTCGAAGACCCGCAGTTTTCCGGTCAAACCAAGGAGCGCTTAAGTTCCCGCGAATGCGTGGCGTTTGTTTCCGGCATAGCAAAGGACAGTTTCAGCTTGTGGTTGAACCAGCATCCGGCAGAAGGCGAAAAAATTGCCGATATTATCATTTCCAGCGCGCAAAAAAGACTGCGTTCCAATAAAAAAATTATCCGTAAAAAAATCACCGCAGGTCCCGCTTTGCCCGGTAAACTGGCCGATTGTTCCGCCCAGGATATTGCCCGTACCGAATTATTTCTCGTGGAAGGCGACTCGGCTGGCGGTTCCGCGAAACAGGCGCGTGAGCGTGATTTTCAGGCGATTATGCCGCTCCGCGGCAAGATCCTTAACACCTGGGAAGTGGAATCCAGCCAGGTCATGGCTTCACAGGAAGTGCACGATATAGCCGTTGCCTTGGGCATAGAGCCGGGTTCCAGCGACTTGCAAAACCTGCGCTACGGTAAGGTCTGTATCCTGGCCGATGCCGATTCAGACGGCAATCATATCGCCACGCTGATTTGCGCCCTGTTTTACCAGCACTTTAAGCCGCTGGTTAGTGCGGGTCATGTGTTTGTCGCAATGCCTCCGCTGTATCGTATTGATGTCGGCAAGCGGGTGTTTTATGCGCTCGATGAGTCCGAGCGTCTCGGGGTTTTGGATCGCATCAAGGCCGAAAAGCTCAAGGGCCAAATCAATGTGCAGCGCTTTAAAGGCCTCGGTGAAATGAATCCCTCTCAGCTGAGGGAAACCACGATGAACCCTGATACCCGTAGGCTGGTGCAATTGACTATCGGCGAAAATGACGAAACCAGCGGGCAACTGGATTTGCTGCTGGCGAAAAAACGTTCGCAGGACAGGAAAGCCTGGCTGGAAACCAAGGGAAATTTGGCGGATGTGTAGCAAAGCCCGACATTCCGCACCCCTATTGGCATTTTTTATTTAATTTAGGCTCAATATGGGGTTCTGGGTCTTTTCATCGTTATTAAATAGGCTCTTTATGGGTTTTAAGGTCTTTTGCTAAAATGACCGGATGGAAACCTCAATTATCACCATCAAACAACTGGTCAGTGAAGCCCAGTGTTACGCGACCATCCGCCAGTTACGTTGGGC
>Ga0172373_10000959_pt1 | contig 46994 bp, 40 predicted proteins | sample Lak10m_2_FD_114546 | JGI IMG/M metagenome (GOLD analysis project Ga0172373, IMG submission 114546) | Freshwater microbial communities from Kabuno Bay, South-Kivu, Congo - kab_092012_10m | ecosystem: Environmental > Aquatic > Freshwater > Lake | place: Democratic Republic of the Congo... | reverse complement strand
CCCCCACACGAGGTGTGGCCGGAGGGCGGTGACGGCGAGCGAACCGTCGGCAGCAGCGAGGACGGTCTGCTCGGCGAGGGCCTTCGACTCGGCGTAGTGGGCCCGCCGTCGGCCGGTGGCCGCGGGGCCGGCACCCTCGCCGACCAGCGACGAGCCGGTGTGGGCGACCGAGGGTGTGGAGACGTGCACGAGTCGACCGACCCCGTGGCTACGGGCGGCGTTGAGGACGTTGACGGTGCCCCCGAGGTTGACGGCGGCGACGTCGTCCCACGATCCGGTGACCCCGACTCGGGCGGCGCCGTGGATCACCGCGTCGCAGCTCTTCGCCGCAGCGGCCACGCGGTCGGCGTCGCGGATGTCGCCGAGGACCTGCTCGGCCCCCTCCGACCCCGGGAACACGGCGGGCCGACGTTGGAGGCAGACCACCTCGTCGCCGCGGGCGAGGAGCGTCGCGGCGACGCCACCCATCAGCAGGCTTCCGGCCCCGGTGACGAGGACCTTCATCGGCCCGATCCGGCGAGGCGTCGGGCCATCGTGGCGGCGAGTGCCGTGCGGTCGATCTTGGAGTTGTGGCGGATGTCGACGGGAAGGTCGCGGTCGACCCACACGACTGCCACCGGGGTCGGCGCGAGGGCGGCGCGCACTTGGTCGGTGAGTTCCCGGGGCGCCGGACCGTCGGGGTGCGCTCCGGCGGTGTCGACGACGAGCACCACCTGCTCGAGCCCGCTCGGACCGACTCCGACGGCGGCGGCGCGGGCGACCTCGGGGAGGCGCTCGGCGGCGACCTCGAGGGGCACCGGGGTGACCGGTCCGGCGGGAGTCGTCACGACGTGGGCCACGCGACCCTCGACCCAGAGTCGGCCGTCGCCGTCGAGGTGCCCGACGTCGCCGGTGCGGTGCCAGGGTCCGCCCGACCCGATGGTCGTGCGGGCGAGGGTCTCGGTGTGCCACAACCGGTCGTATCCGTTCGACATCCAGGGAGCCCGGACGGCGATCTCGCCGGTGGAGCCTGTGGGGAGCGGGTCGGGCAGCGTGGTGTCGAGCGGGACGACCACGACCTCGCAGCCCTCGACCGGGAGGCCCACGCAGACGCCGCGTCCCGGGCCGATGTCGGTGCGCTCGACGGTCGAGATGTCGGCGACGGGAAGGACCTCGGTCATCCCGTACGGCGTGTGGACCTCGGCGGCGGGGCACGACGCCCGCATCGCATCGGCGACGCGCTCGGGCACCGGTGCCCCGGCCGACAGGACGAGCCTGACCCGTGAGAGCGCAGGGGCACGACCTGTCGCGGTCCGCACGACGTTGGCGAGCGCGGCAGGGGCCCCGAAGACCATCGTCGCGTCGATCGCCGCGCACGCGGCCTCGAGCGCCTCGGCCGTGAGTGTGCGAGGCGAGGTGACGTCCATGTCGGGAAACCCAGTGGTGATCCCGAGCGTGGGGCCGAACACGGCGAAGGGGGCGAAGGCGGCCACGAAGCGGTCGTCAGGCGTGATCGCGTAGAGGCGTTGCAGAGCGTCGCGCTGGGCGGCGAGTTGGCCGTGGTCGTAGCGTACTCCCTTGGCCGGCCCGGTGGCCCCGCTTGTGAACACCACAGCCGCAGGGTCGCTGACCGCCGGTGCAGCGATGTCGAGTTCGGCCGTCGTGGGCCCGTTGAGTCCGGCGCCCGCCGTGAGGGCACCGACCTTCAGCCTCGCGGCGCCCGGCGCCCACCGCCCGAGGCGAACGGCTGAGAGCGCGGCAGGAACTCCGACGACGTGGGCGACGCGAGCCGAGCGGACGGCCCTGCGCAGGCCACGCAGGCCGAGGCCACGGTCGGCGACCACCGTGACCGCCCCGATCCGCCAACAGGCGTACACGACCGCGAGCAGGTCGACCCCCGGCGGTACGAGGACGGCCACCCGGTCGCCTGGGGCCACTCCCTTTGCACGGAGAGCGACGGCGATGGCGGCCACGCGTCGGGAGAACGACGCGAAGGTGATGGTCGTTCCGGCCGCGAGGTCGGCCACGGCGATGCGCTCGTCGTGGTCGGCCGCGTCGAGGGCGGCCCACAAGGGCAGTGCGTCGGCGCCCGACGGCTCGACACCGGCCGCTGAGGCGTCGCCGTCCGAGCCGGGCCGCCCGCCGGTGGCAGCGGCCGTGAGAGCCACCTCGAGCACCGGGGCGAGCGCCTCCTCGAGCGCGACGAGGTGACCAGCGAGCGGCCAGCGGTGGAGGGTCGCGCCGGGAATCCGCCCGCGCAGGTCGTCGGCGAAGGAGTCGTCGAACACCGGGTCGCGACCGCCCCACGCCAGGTGGACGGGCATCGTGAGCCGGGGGAGTGGCGTGGCGACGGCGGCGATGTCGGCAGCGCTCGGGTGACGGTCGTCGAACGGCACGTCGGCCACGAAGTCGGCGACCCCGGATCGGCGCCGAGCGCCGTGGTAGGGAGCGGCGAGGGCCCGGCGCAACGCAGTGGGCACACTGCGGCCGGGGAGGAACGGGGTGCCCACCACGAACGCCGGGGTGCGCTGCGTACCGAGATGGTGGAGGCCGCGCTGGGCGGCGAGTCGGATGAGCCGTGGTGCGTGCCGACCCTCAGGAACGGCGATGCCCGTGTTGGCGAGGAGCATTCCAGCGACAGCGGCCGGACGTTCGACGGCGACGCCCATGGCGATGGCGCCACCCCAGTCGTGGCCGACGAGCCACAGCGGCCGGTCGGCAGCGATCCCGAGGGCGTCGACGAGGTCGAGCACGTCGAGCACTCGGTCGCGGTAGCGGCGCGGTGCGCCGAGGCGCTCGGACCAGCCCATCGAGAGATGATCGGGAGCGACAACCCGGTGAGCGGGGCTGAGTTCGCGCATCAGCCGCGACCACAGCACCGACCACGTCGGGTTGCCGTGGAGACACAGGATCACCGGTGCGTCGGGGTCGGTGCCCGGACGGTCGAGCAGGTGCCACTCGTGGTGACCGCCGTCGTGGGCGGCCACACGGACACGCCGCGACCACGTCGGGTCGATCGCCGCCAGCCGGAGAGCGGCCTCGGGCGATGCGCCGCGACTCACCAGATGATCTCGGTCAGGCTGGTGTTGAGGCCCGAGCCGATGCCCATGCAGAACACCCGCTCGCCCCGGCGGATCTCGTCCTGGTGGAGGGCGAGGGTGAAGGGCACGGCGGCGGGCCCGATGTTGCCGTACTGCGGGTAGCTCAGCGGGACCCTGGCGGTGTCGATCCCGAGGCGGTCGGTGAGCATCGACGTGTGGACCTTGCTGACCTGGTGGAGGAAGTACCAGTCGGCCTCACCCGACCACGCAGGGTCGGCGAGCAGGTCGTCCCAGGCCTCGCGGGCGAGGTCGAGACCGGCCGTCAGCAGACCGGCGGTGTCGGTCGTCATCCGGTCGAGCGTGCCCACGCAGAGGCGGTGGTGGCGGGTGGCCGCACGGGCGATCCCGCCGACCAGACGGTGGGCGTCGGGGTGGCGGTCGGTGCGTCCGAGGACCATGGCAGCGGCACCAGAGCCGAGGGTCAGCGAGGCGAACTCGGCGAAGATGTCGGCGGTGGTCGAGCCGGGTTGCGACAGGCGCTCGATCGTGCGGCGCTGGGTGTCGCGGCTGCCTTCGCCGTCGACGATCAGGGCATGGTCGACGTGACCGGTGTCGATCATCATCGCCGCCACGTGCATCGCGTTCATGAAGCCGAGGCAGGCGTTGCCGAGGTCGAAGTTCAGGCAGTCGGACGGCAGGCCGAGTTGGTCGTGGACCTCGCAGGCCATCGAGGGCTCGAGCCGGTCCTTGCACACCGAGGTGGAGATCAGCAGGCCGATCTCGGAAGGGGCGACACCGGCGCGCTCGAGGGCTTCCCGCCCGGCGAGAGCAGCGGCGTCGGCGAAGGTGGTGGAGTCGTCCCACCAGCGCCGCTCGACGATGCCAGCCACGTCGGCGAGCAGCCCGGGGCGGACACCGTTACGGGCGAAGGCGTCGGCCAGTTGGGCATCGATCTCGGCCGAGGGGACGACGACAGGTGCCTCGACCGCGGCGAGTCCGAGGATTCCGCATTGGTGGTGCGCGAACACCGAGCTACCAGTCATCAACTGCCCTTCGACACGGTGAGGCTAGTGAGTCGGAGCGCCAGAACGGCCTGCGATGACCCGAGCGGGCACACCCACGGCCGTGGCACCGGCCGGAACGTCGGTCAGGACCACGGCGTTGGCGCCGATCTTGGCGCCCTTGCCGACCTTCACGGGACCGAGGATCTTGGCCCCGGTTCCCACCGTGACCCGCTTGCCGATGGTCGGGCCCTGGAAGTTGCCCGCCGTGAGGCCGATCGTGATCCAGGGCAGTAGCACGGTTCCCGACCGCACGGTGGTGATGCCGTCGACCACGACTTGACCGTGGGCGATGTAGATGCCGGGTTCGACGAGCACCGGATCGCCGATGCAGACCTGGGCACTCATCATCGCGAGCCGGTGGAACACGAGCGGGAGGACCGGGATGCGCAGGCCGCGCAACCGGGCCTTGGCCCGATAGCAGACCTGGGCGAAGAAGGCGTCGGTGGTGAAGGTCAGGCGGATGACGGCGCCCATCGTGCGCCAACGGTTCGAGAGATCGGCGGGCTCGGAGCGGTGGAGAAGGGTCATCCGCGCATCGGCCGCGACCGCGGCGAAGAACGGCGGGTGGGCGGGTCGGTGCGGCGAGGTGCTCATCGGACGTCCACCGGCTCAGACGAGGATCGGCAGCTGCGGGAGCGGATAACAGCTCGGAGCGAAGAACCACGCCTCGATCGCCAGGCGGGTCTGGGTCATCTCGGGCGAGATCGCCGTGCGGTGGAGGTTGAGTTCGTCGAAGAAGACGATGTCGCCGGCCGCGAACTGGAGGCGCTGGATGCCCCGCTCGCCGGCGACCCTGGCCGCAACGGTGTCGGAGACCGACCAGTCGAACGCGGCCCCTTCGACCCCCGCCGGAGCGAGTTCGTGGAGGCGACGCGGGATCATGTCCATCGTGGGAGCGTCGGTCCCGCACGGTGTCAGGGCGAGCCACAGGTTGAGGGTGCGGATCCCGTCGCCGAGGAAGGCGCCGTCCTGGTGCCAGCCCTGCTCGCCGCGGGGTGGGACCTCGCGCAGCGTGGTCTTCTTGACCGAGAGCGCGGGTCGCTCGCCGAGATAGCCGTCGACGATGTCGACGAGACCGTTGGCGCGCAACGCAGCGAGGTAGTGGACCATCGACCGCGGCGAATCGGCGGCGAAGCAGCCCCCGGTCGAGCGGGTCCAGTGCCGGTCGGCCGGGGTGAGCGGCGTGCAGCGCGGGTCGATGGCCAGCGGGTGGTACCACGGGTTGTCGGAACGCTTCGGCTCGTCGAACGAGGCGACGGCGCGGCGGACGTCGTCGGCGAGGACGGCGACTTGCTCGGCGTCGAAGACCTCCCGCACGATGAGCGCTCCGTGACGGAGGACCCCGGAGCGGACCCGCTCGACGGTGAGGTCGCGAGCGTGGATCTCGGGGATCGCCGTGGCGTCGGGGAACAGGTCGTCGGCCTGCGGGGGCCACTCGTCGACGCGGCTGACGCCACGGTGGGCGAAGAACGCCGCATGCCGCAGCTCGACGATGCGGCGCTCGATCGCGGTGTCGGGAGCGTCGACGAGGGCCGCGTCGAGGGTCCGGATGGCGGCGTCGACGTCGCCGCGCGCAGCAAGGGCCTCGGCTGCCTCGAGAGCGGCCTCGGGGGTCGATCCGCTCCGGTGTCGTGCCCCCTGGAACTTCTCGAACAGCCGCATCGTGACTCCCTGCAGGGCGCTCGACGGTGCGGGCGCCACTGGGGCCGATGCTAGTGGCGGCTAGCGTCGCGGTCGTGGAGCAGCGACCGGGAGCAGGCGTCGCGGGCGGCGCTGCGATCTCGTTCCGTCCCGACGTCGAAGGGCTCCGTGCGGTGGCGGTGGTCGCCGTGATCGTCTACCACGCCCGGGCCTCGCTGCTGCCCGGTGGCTTCGTCGGTGTCGACGTGTTCTTCGTCGTGTCGGGCTTCCTGATCACCTCGCTGCTGCTGCGCGAGTTCGCCGACACCGGCACGGTCTCGTTGGCTCGTTTCTGGGCCCGCCGGGCCCGGCGCCTGTTGCCGGCCGCGACACTGACGCTCGTGGCCACCGCAGTGGCCGGGCGGTTGCTCCTCGACGGGCTCTCGACCGGTGTCCTCGCCCGCGACGTGGCAGCGGCGGCCACCTTCGTCGCCAACATCCGCTTCGGGACCATCGGCAACGACTACCTCTCGTCGGGCCTGCCACCCTCGCCGGTGCTGCACTTCTGGTCGCTGGCGGTGGAAGAGCAGTTCTACGTCGTGTGGCCCGGTCTGGTGTTGCTGGCGCTCCGCACCGGACGGCGTCTCGGCCGACCGCTCGCCGTCGTCGGCTGTGTCATCGGCGGGGTGGCCCTCGGGTCGTTCGCGTGGAGCCTCTCGTGGACCTCGTCGTCGCGGGTGTGGGCGTTCTTCCTCCTCCCGACCCGCGCCTGGGAACTGGCGGTCGGTGCGCTGGTGGCACTGGTCGTTCCTTCGGTGACGCGGGTAGCGCAGCGCAGGGCGGAGCGGCCTTCCCGCCAGACCCGCATCGATCGCTACGTCACGCATCGCTACGTCGCATGGGCGATGGCGCTCGCGGGGCTGGCGGCGGTCTTCCAGGCGATGCTCGGGTTCAGTGAGTCGACGACCTTTCCCGGCCTCGCTGCAGCGCTCCCGGTGGCTGGCACGGCGCTCGTGATCGTGGCCGGTGCCGTGTCGCCTCTCCCTGCGCTCAGCGTCGGTCCGCTGCAGTGGATCGGTGCCCGCTCGTACTCGCTCTACCTCTGGCACTTCCCGTTCCTCGTGCTCGCCGCACGCAGCCGTGGCCCGCTCGGTCCGTCCGAGTCGGTGGCGGTCGTGGCCGCCTCGGTCGTCGTGGCCGTCGTGGCTCACCGGTGGGTCGAAGACCCGATCCGTCGTTCGGGCGTCCTCGCTCGGAGGCCCGAACGGAGCCTCGCCCTCGGTGCGGTTGGCGTGACTCTGTCGCTCGTGGCCGGTGGACTGCTCGTCGCGTTCCCGCCGAGCCTCTCTGGCGGTGCCGACGCAGCCGATGTCACCCTCGGTGTCGTGACGACCTCGCTCGCGCCGTCGACCACCGCGACGAGCCTCACCGCTCCCGACGACAGCACGCAGGCCTCGGGGAGTGCCGTCACGACGACGACGGTTCCGGCGACGACCACGACCGTGTGGAACCATGCCGCGACCGCCGACCATGACGACCCGCCGTGGCTCGCCGGACTCGTCGCGTCGAGTCGGACTGTTCTCGAGCAGGCGTTGCTCACGACCGAGGTCCCCGGCAACGCCGAGCCCTCGCTGGCGACGATCCGCGACGATGTTCCCGTCGCGTACGACGACGGCTGCCACGTCGGGAACGGTGCGGCACGTGCGGCCGACTGTGTCTACGGAGACCCAGCCGGTGCGTTCCACGTCGTGCTCTTCGGCGACTCGCACCTCACCCAGTGGCTGCCCGCGTTCGACGACGCCGGCCGTCGCAACGGCTGGCAGATCCGGCTGCACACCAAGCGTGCCTGTCCGTGGACGTTCATCCCGACCGAGAAGGACCTGTACGGGAACCACTGCACGGAGTGGCAGCAGAACGTGGTCGAGGCGATCTCGGCCGACCCGCCCGACCTGCTCATCGTGTCGGGGTACCGCTACAAGCAGGTGGGCTGGGCCGCGGGGATGGATCCGGACTCAGCGTGGGAGAGGGGAGCGCGGGCCGCGCTCGAGGTGCTGCGTCCACTCACGACCCAGTTGTTGATCCTCGGCGACTCCAGCACGCCGGCGCTCGACGTCCCGTCGTGCCTCGCCGCTCACAGGTCCGACGTGGCGTCGTGTGTGGCCACCCGCGAACAGGCGGTGCGTCCGACCCGGCAGGAGGTCGAACGGCGGTTGGCCGGGGAGTTCGATTCGCTCTTCGTGCCGACCAGCGACTGGACGTGCACCGACACCGCCTGCCCGGTGGTGTTCGGTCGCGTGTTGATGTACCGCGACGACAGCCACCTGACGGCCACGGCCGCGCTCCTGTTGACCCCGTACGTCGAAGCGCTCGTCCTCGGAGTGCGCTGACCGCAGCGCCGGAGAGGCTGTCGCCCTAGGGTGACGCCATGACGGTGATGCAGGTCGGAGTCCAGTTGCCCGAGGTCGAACGGCACGTGCCGTGGCCCGAGTACATCGCGATGGCGCAGACCGCAGAGCGGGTCGGGCTCGACTCGATCTGGCTCGGCGACCACCTGCTCTACGACCTGCCCGACGGAACCGCCCGTGGGCCGTGGGAGGTCTGGACATCGCTCGCCGTCCTCGCGGCGCGTACCGAGCGGATCCTCCTCGGACCTCTCGTGGCCTCGCTGTCGTTCCACGATCCGGCGATGCTGGCGAAGATGGCGGCCACTGTCGACGCCGTCTCGGGAGGTCGCCTGGTGCTCGGTGTCGGGGCGGGGTGGAACGAGCGCGAGTACCGCGCCTTCGGTCTCCCGTTCGATCGGCGCGTCGATCGCTTCGAGGAGGCGTTCGGGATCCTCCGCCGGTTGCTGGCGGGCGAGACCGTGACGCAGACGGGCGACTTCTTCCGGCACGAGCGGTGCGTCATCGATCCGGCGCCCGTGTCGCCGGGCGGGCCGCGCCTGTTGGTCGGCTCGATCGGACCGCGGATGCTCTCGATCACCCTGCCCCACGTGCAGATGTGGAACGTGTGGTGGAGCCAGTACGGCAACACGGCCGAGGGGTTCGCCCGGATCGCCGCACAGGTCGCCGAGAGCGCCGAGCGGGCTGGCATCGACCCGGCGACGGTGGAGGCCACTGCGGCGGTCTACGTCCAGGCTCCCGGCGGGAAGGGGCGCACGATGGGCGACCCGGAGATGGCCAAGATGACGCCCCTGAGCGGGAGCGCCGAGAGCCTCGCGGAGCAACTCGCTGCCTTCGCCGATGCGGGCGCCCGTCACCTCCAGTTGGTGGTCGACCCGATCACGGTGGAGAGCATCGAGTGGCTCGGCGAGGTGCGCTCGCACCTCTGACCCGCCTCCGGTGACGGATCTCCGATGAGAGATGAGGTCGCCAGAGCCACTCATCTCTCATCGGAGGATGGGGTTATGGGAGGGACGTGTGGAGGAGGACGAGATCGGGTGAGGTGTCCGACAGCGTGACCGACATGCCCGGTGGGATGTTGACGCTGTCGCCGCTGCGGACCACGGTCGGCTCGGCGCCGTCGCGTGCGAGGGTCGCATGGCCGTCGCGCACGACCACGAAGCGGAACTCGCCGTCGTGGGTGAGGTCGGCGTGCGCTGCGGCGGACTGTGCCCTGATCGTGTGCACCTGTGCCATTCCGTCGGTCGCTCCGCCGATGCCCGTGTCGCGGGACTCCCAGCCGGAGTCACTCCAACCCGGTGCGCTCCACGGCGACCACGGGGTCTCGTCGGCGACGTGGAACACGAACCGATGGCCGACATCGCCGAAGCCGCGGTCGGGGAGCAGGCGACCGGTCGGGAGCTCGGTGTCGGGGTCGGCCCACGTCTCGTGGACCGCGGGGCACCCGATCTCGATGACCTCCATCGCGTCGCTCGCCTCGCACACCCGGTGGCGGATCGTCGGGGGCTGCAGCACGCAGTCGCCCGGGCGCATGGTGATCATCTCGCCCTGGTCCTCGTAGAGCACCTTCACCCAGCCGCGGTGGCAGTAGATCATCTGGAACCGCACGTGGTGGTAGTGCACGTAGTCGGGCACAGGTCCGCCGGTGGGGATCAGGATGTTCGATGCGATGTAGGCGCCGCCGAGACGCGAGGGGATGAGGTCGCGGTACTGCATCCCGGCGCGCCCCTCGCCGAAGGCGTCGCCCGCCTCGCCACGCGTCAGCACGAACTCCTGACGGATGGCCGGAAGGTCGACGGTCGGGGTCGCCGGCTCGAACCTGACAACGGTGCCGTTCGGTGCCGTCATCGAGCGGGGCTCCTCGGTGTCGTCGCGGATGACGACCACGCCGGTGGGGAGGTCGGCGTCGGGGGCGAGGACGATCCGCAGGCCGTGGCCCTCGAGGCGCACGGTGGTCGGATGGTCGGCGGGGAGGATCGTGCGGACCTTGAAGCCGAGCGCCGTGAAGAACCCGATGGTGGGTCCGAGAGGGTCGCTGCTGCGCAGGCGGACTTCTGCGGTGGGGAGGACGGTCGGGCGGTCTCCGGTCATGTCCGCGAGCGTAGGCAGGTCGCGGGCGCGCCCACCTCTCCGGCGAGCGGCAAACCCGCGGTCAGGTCGGGTCGCCGCGCAGTTCGTCGACGAGGACTCCCTGTTCGACCACGGCCCGGTCGTCGAGCCACACGCTGCACTCGCGCATCGGGAGGTCGAAGTGGCCGGCGGTGAAGCGGCCGGCGTTCTCGTTCGCCCCCGTGGAGTAGAGGAAGTTCCCGGCCCATGCCCGGGCCTCGGTGCCCCAGATCTCGCGGCGGTCGTAGAGCATGTGTGCATCCCACCGGGCGAAGGGGTTCATTCCCCATCCGACGTGGCTGGTGGCGTAGCTCTCACGGTCGCCGAACGCCGACAGGTACTGGCGGAAGAGGATCGCATCGACCCCGTCGCCGCCGATGTCGACGATGTGGTCGTCGTCGATCGTCAGCACCACCGGGCTCTCGACCAGACGGTTGAAGGTCAGGTTCAGGTCGCCGGGGGCGAGCACCACCGTGCCCGACACCGAGTGCTCGGCGGGGAAGGCCAGCACGAGGCCACCGGGCCAGTGAGCGATCGAACCGGGCCCCGAGGTGACGCCGGTCGAGCCGGCCATGAACGACCCGGCGAGCCGGACGGTGAGGTCGGTGCCGGCCGGGCTCGTGACACGCATCGCGGCAGCGGCCTTCATCCAGCCGAGGCCGATCCCGACCCGGCGCGGCAGGTCGTCGTCCCAGCCGAGTCGGTCGAACACCTCGGGGTGCTCATTGGAGATCATCAGCACCCGTGCGCCACCGCCGAGGATGTCGCCGAGTTCGGGGGAGTGGAGGAGTCCTTCGACGGTGCAGTCGAGGACGAGGTCGCTGGTGCGCAGTGCGGCGACCACGCCGGGGTTGCCGGCGATGGCCTGCGAGGCGCCGGTGCTGCGGATCGGAACCGGGTGCTGCGAGGACGGGGTCGGGAGGACGACGTCGAAGACGCGCGCGCCGCACGACTGCGCGGCGAGTCGCGCCGTCGTGACCAGCGACTCGCGGCTCTGCGACTCGCTGAGGAGCGCCACGACCTCACCGTCGTGCAGTCCGCACCGGCGGAACTGTTCGACGAAGGCGTTCACGAACCTCCACTCGGTTCCCATCCGTGTCTCCCTTCCCATCAGGTCTGGCGGTGGGGAGTATGGCAGACGAGACCCGTTTGTCAACGCTGTTGACAAACGGGTGCGATTCTGGTTCCATGCAGCACATGACCGTGACCGACGCCACATCGGCATCCAGTTCGACCCCGTCGCCGGCCCTCAGCCGCGACCAGATGGTCCAGATCGTCCGCGACATGGCTCCCGCGATGCGCGAGCGGGCCGTGATGTACGACCGGCAGGCGAGCTTCCCGTTCGAGAACTTCGCCGACTTCCGGGCCAACGGTCTCCTCGGCGTCTCGATCCCTGCCCGCTACGGCGGTCTCGGGGCCACGTACTCCGACTACGTGCGGGTGAGCGAAGAGGTCGGCAAGTCGTGCGGCGCGACGGGCCTCACGTTCAACATGCACAACGCCACGATGCTGTGGTGTGGTCAGGTCGCCGACCTGCTCGACATGACCCCTGAGCAGCGCGAGCGCCATGAGCAGACCCGTCAGCGGATGTATCGCGGTGTCATCGAGGAGGGCCACATCCACAGTCAGCCCTTCAGCGAGGGGCTCGCTCCCGGCGCCACTGCCGGTGTGGGGACGAAGGCCGTCCCTGTCGACGGCGGTTGGTTGGTCACCGGGCGCAAGATCTTCGCCTCGCTCTCGGGCGCGGCGACCTTCTACAACGTGACCTGTCAGGTCCCGGGCGAGGACGAGATCCGGCTCCTCGGGGTGCCGAGCGACGGTGCCGGTGTCGAGATCATCGACGACTGGGATCCGCTGGGGATGCGCGGCACGGTCTCGCGCACACTCCTGATGAAGGACGTGTTCGTGCCCACCGAGAACGAGTGGATGCCGGTGGGCACCTACAACCAGGCGGCGTTGCGATACCCGTGGCTGTTCCTGTCGCTGTGCCCGAGCTACCTCGGTCTCACGGGCGGCATCGTCGAGACCTCGCGTCTCTACCTCCGCGGTGAACTGCCCGGGCAGGTCGCCGGTTCGCGCCGCGACCATCCGATCAAGCAGGTCGGCTTCGCCCAGATGCAGCTCAAGCTCCAGCAGTCGCGGGCGACGCTCTATCGCGCGGTCGACGAGGCCGTGCTCGACCCGAGCGAGGACGACCTCATGCGCGGCTGGGCCGCAGCTGTGACCGTGATGGAGCACGCGGCCGAGGTCGCCAGCCTCTCGATCAAGGTCTGCGGAGGCCAGTCGATGCAGAAGAGCCTGCCCCTCGAGCGGATGTACCGCGATGCCCGACTCGGCAGCACGATGCTCCCGTGGAGCGCCGAGGTGTGCACCGAGCGTCTCGGCCGGGCCGGTCTGTACGACTGATGGCCCGCCCTGCCTCGCTCAGCCGTGAGCGCATCGTGGCGGCGGCCGAGAGGCTGCTCGAGCGGGGAGAGGCTCTGACGGCACGGTCGATCGCCGATGAGTTGGCGTGCGATCCGGCGGCGCTCTACCGGCACGTCGTGAGCATGGACGAACTGCTGCGTCTGGTGGGCGACAGCGTGCTCGCCGGCGTCGACACCCGCGAACGACCCGCAGAGGGCTGGCAGGAATCGGTCGTACGGATCTGTTGCTCGTTGCGCACGGTGCATCTGCGTCGGCCGCGCATCGCCGCTCTCGTCCAGACAGCGCCGACCCGCATGCCGAACGAACTGCGGATCACCGAGGCCGTGCTCCGTGAGTTCCGGCGGGCCGGCTTCGAACCCTCACGCGCCGCTGATGCGTACCACGCCGTCATCGAGTTGACCATCGGGTCGGCCGCCATCGACGCCGGGCTGGCGACGCGGACGGCCGCCGAGCGCTCGGCCGAGTACGGGCGGTGGCGCAAGGCGTACTCCGGGCTCGACGCCGACGGACATCCGCATTCGGTCGCGCTGGCGTCGCGCCTCTACTCGGGAACGGCCGATCGTCGGTTCCGGCACGCCTTGGAGGCGCTGGTCCGCGGTCTGGCGCTCGACTGAGCCGCTGTCCGGTGTGGGGCGGTCGGGTACAGTCGCTCTCGTGACGCCGGTCGACGGCGAACGATGACGGAAAGAGAGATTCCCGTGGCTCAGAAGGTTCGTGGTGTCGTGGCGCGCAGCAAGGGTGCGCCGGTGACGGTCGAGACGATCGTGATCCCCGATCCGGGTCCGGGCGAGGCCGTCGTCGCCGTCCAGGCGTGCGGTGTGTGCCACACCGACCTGCACTACCGCGAGGGTGGCATCAACGACGAGTTCCCGTTCCTCCTCGGCCACGAGGCGGCGGGTGTCGTCGAGGCCGTGGGCGAGGGAGTCACCAACGTGAAGCCCGGCGACTTCGTGATCCTCAACTGGCGTGCCGTCTGCGGCCAGTGCCGCTCGTGTCTGCGCGGCCGCCCGTGGTACTGCTTCAGCACCTTCAACGCCACCCAGAAGATGACCCTCGAGGACGGCACTGTCCTGTCGCCGGCACTCGGGATCGGCGCCTTCGCCGAGAAGACACTCGTCGCCGCCGGTCAGTGCACCAAGGTCGATGAGGGTGTCCCTGCCGCGACGGCGGGTCTGCTCGGGTGCGGTGTGATGGCCGGCATCGGTGCGGCGATCAACACCGGCAACGTCGGCCGCGGCGATTCGGTCGCCGTGTTCGGCTGCGGCGGTGTGGGCGATGCGGCGATCGCCGGAGCACTGCTCGCCGGTGCGCACACGATCGTGGCTGTCGACGTCGACGACCGCAAGCTCGAGATCGCCAAGCAGTTCGGTGCGACGCACACCGTCAACTCTCGCGAGCACGACCCGGTCGAGTACATCAAGTCGGTCACCGGCGGCAACGGCGCCGACGTGTGCATCGAGGCCGTGGGCAACCCGGCCGTCTACCGCCAGGCGTTCGACGCCCGCGATCTCGCCGGCACCGTCGTGCTGGTGGGCGTGCCGCGCCCCGACATGACCATCGAGCTGCCGTTCATCGAGGTGTTCGGCCGTGGTGGCCAGCTCAAGAGCAGCTGGTACGGCGACTGCCTCCCGTCGCGCGACTTCCCGATGCTCGTGACCCTCCACCAGCAGGGTCGTCTGCCCCTCGACAAGTTCGTGTCGGAGACCATTTCGCTCGACGCCGTCGAGGAGGCCTTCCACAAGATGGAGCGCGGCGAAGTGCTCCGCAGCGTCGTGGTGATCTGAGTGACGATCGAACTGGTCACGACCGAGGGGATCTTCGCCCTCGACGGCGGCGAGTGGGAGGTCACCAACAACATCTGGCTGGTCGGTGACGAGCGCGAGGTCGTGGTGTTCGACGCGGCGCACGACGCCGCGCCGATCGTGGCCGCGGTGAACGGTCGACGGGTGCGGGCGATCGTGCTCACCCACGGCCACAACGACCACATCAACGCGGCCGTGCCGCTGCGCGACGCCGTCGACGCCCCGATCCTGTTGCACCCGTCCGATCAGATGCTCTGGGACGTCGTGTGGCCGGGCGAGCGACCCGACGGTGCCGTCGAACCGGGCAGTCTCCTCACCGTGGGCGGCCACGAACTCGGCGTGCTCCACACTCCTGGTCACTCGCCGGGTTGCTGCTGCTTCCACGACGCAGCCACCGGAGCCGTCATCAGCGGCGACACGCTGTTCTGTGGTGGGCCGGGGGCCACCGGGCGCAGCTTCAGTGACGAGCCCACCATCCTGCGCAGCATCCGCGACGTCCTGCTCGCCCTTCCCGACCACACCGTGGTGCACACGGGACACGGCGACACGACCACCATCGGCGCCGAGCGTGCCGGCGTACTGGCGAGGGCAGCCGAACTCTCGATCTGACGGCCGCCGGGCCTCAGGTGTCGTCGCGTGGTGCCTTGGCGCGGCTCGGGGCCACCCGTGTCGCTTCGCCGGCCATCTTCGGGTACTCGGGAGGCCACGGTGCGTCGGGGAGTCCGGCGTCGTCGTCGGCGTCGGCCATCGTCAGGAACGGCGCGAGGGAGTGGCGCACGGCGTCGATGCTCGCCCACGCGTCGCCGTGCTCGGCGACGTCGGCCGGAACCGTCGCGATGGTGAGCGAGCGCGGGTCGAGTGCGCCGAGGCGCTTCCACTCGATCGGGCACGAGACCGGGGCAGTGTCGAAGGCGCGTGCGGACCATGCAGCGAACACGGTCTTGTGCGGTGCGTTCTGGTTGAAGTCGACGAAGATCCGTGCGCCGCGCTCCTCCTTCCACCAGGAGGCGGTGAGCAGGCTGGGGTGACGGCGTTCGAGTTCGCGAGCGATCGCCACTGCGGCCCGCCGGACGGCATACCCGTCGTGCCCGCTCTCGATGCGGACGTAGACGTGCACGCCCCGGCTCCCGGAGGTCTTGAGATACGCCCTCGTACCGTGCTCGGCGAAGAAGTCGTGGGTCGCGACGGCGGCATCGCGGACCATCGACCAATCGGTGCCCGGACCCGGGTCGAGGTCGATCCGGAGTTCGTCGACCTCGTCGACCCGAGGGGCTCTGACGGGCCAGGCATGGAATCCGATGCACCCGAGGTTGACGGCCCACACGAGGTGAGCGATGTCGGCGATCACGAGGGCGCGTGAGGTGGTGCCGTTGACGGTGCGCACGTCGGCCGACTCGAGCCAGTCGGGAGCGAAGTCGGGGACACGCTTCTGGAAGAAGCTCTTCCCACCTGCGCCGTCGGGGAACCGTTGCATCATCACGGGCCGGTTGCGCATCTGGAGCATCACCTGCTCCTCGACCGCGAGGTAGTAGCGCACGAGGTCGAGCTTGGTCTCGTGCCGGGCGGGGAAGAAGACCTTGTCGGGGCTGCTGATGCGCACCGCCCGACCGGCCGCCTCGACCTCGATCGACCCGTCGTCCTTGGCGCCGCCCACGTGGTCAGGCTACGGCTCCGGAGCGGGTGGTCCGGCGCGGCTACGGTCGGCGCCATGGGGGAAGCGCTCGCGGTCGTCGCGCCGATGCAGGGGACGATCGTCGTCGTCGACGTCACGTCCGGTCAACAGGTCAGGCGCGGTCAGCAGTTGATGCTCATCGAGTCGATGAAGATGCACCACGCGATCGAGGCGCCCGAGGACGGTGTGGTCGACGCCGTTCTCGTGGTGGCTGGCGACACCGTGCGCGAGGGCGCGCCGGTGGCGCGTGTGGTGCCGGGTGCCGTCACCGTGGTGGTCGTCGACGAGGTCGCCGTCGAGTCGCCCGACCACGTACGGCCCGATCTGGCAGAGGTCCACGACCGCCATGCGATCGGACTCGACGAGGCTCGTCCCGACGCCGTTGCCCGGCGGCGGGCCGTCTCGCGGCGCACCGCTCGTGAGAACGTGGCCGACCTCGTCGACGAGGGCTCGTTCGTCGAGTACGGCCCGGTCGTCATCGCTCCGCAGCGCCGTCGTCGCTCGCTCGACGACCTGATCCGGAGGACACCTGCCGACGGGATGATCGGCGGGATCGGCACGGTGGCCGGCCGTTCGGTCGTGGCGATGAGCTACGACTACACGGTCCTCGCCGGCACGCAGGGCGGGCAGAACCACCGCAAGAAGGACCGCCTGTTCGAACTCGCCGAGCAGATGCGGTTGCCGGTCGTGTTCTTCACCGAAGGTGGCGGAGGGCGACCGGGCGACACCGACGTGATGGGGGCGAGCGGGCTCGACTGTCTCGCCTTCCTGTACTTCGCCGAACTCAGCGGTCTCGTCCCGATCGTGGGGGTCAACGCTGGGTACTGCTTTGCGGGGAACGCCGCGATCCTCGGGTGCTGCGACGTCGTGATCGCGACCGCCGACAGCAACATCGGCATGGGCGGTCCGGCGATGATCGAAGGCGGTGGACTCGGAGTGTTCGCCCCCACCGAGATCGGGCCGATCGAGGTCCAGCGCGCCAATGGTGTCGTCGACGTGGTGGTGGCCGACGAGGCCGAGGCGGTGGCCGTCGCCAAGAAGTACCTCGGCTACTTCCAGGGGCGGAGCGAGTCGTGGGAATGTGCCGACCAGCGCGAACTGCGTCACGTCATCCCGGAGGACCGCAAGCGTGGCTACGACGTCCATCGGGTGCTGCACGGACTGTTCGACACCGACAGCGTCCTCGAACTGCGCCGCGACTTCGGGCTCGGGATGGTGACGGCGTTCGCCCGGGTCGAGGGCCGGCCCGTCGGCGTGGTGGCGAACAACCCGTCGCACCTCGCCGGGGCGATCGACAGCGACGGGGCCGACAAGGCGGCCCGCTTCCTCCAGCTCTGCGATGCCTTCGACATCCCCGTCGTCACACTCGTCGACACCCCGGGGATGATGGTCGGGCCCGAGGTGGAGACCACCGCCCTCGTGCGGCACTGTTCGCGTCTGTTCGTCACCGGAGCGAACATCACCGTCCCGATGGTCAGCGTCGTCCTGCGGAAGAGCTACGGCCTCGGCGCGCAGGCGATGATGGGCGGCAGCACGAAAGCCCCCGCCGCGTGCGTGGCGTGGCCGACGGGCGAGTTCGGTGGCATGGGCCTCGAGGGCGCGGTGCGGCTCGGCTACCGCAACGAGCTGGCCGCCATCGACGACCCCGCCGAACGCGAACGGACGTTCCAGGAGATGGTCGACCGGATGTACCAGATCGGCAAGGCGGTCAACGTGGCGTCGCACTTCGAGATCGACGACGTGATCGACCCAGCCGACACCCGGCGCTGGATCTCGGCGATCCTCGCGGCCTCACCGGCTCCGGAGTCGCGCCGGGGCAAGAAACGGCCGAACATCGACACCTGGTGACCCACCACGCGCTGCTGGCGGCTCCGGAGCGTTCCGCCGCGCCCCGTCCGGCTTGCTAGGAATGGGACATGCGTATCGACGAAGTGGAACTCCGTACCGTCCGGCTGCCGTACCGCAGCCCCTTCAAGACCTCGTTCTCGAGTGAGGCCGAGAAGCACTGTGTGATCGTCACGGTGCGCTCGGAGGGCGTCGAGGGGTACGGCGAGACGACGATGGATCCGCTTCCGCTGTACCGCGAGGAGACCATCCCGGGGGCGCTCCACCTGATGCGCCTCGCGCTGATCCCCGACCTGTTGGAGAACGGGTGCGACGATCCCGCCGCGCTGTCGGCCCGGTGGGCGATGTTCCGCGGCAACCCGATGGCCAAGTCGGCCCTCGAGGCCGCCGTCTGGGATCTCCACGCACGCCAGTTGGGTGTGCCGCTGCACACTCTGCTGGGCGGCGTGCGCACCGAACTCGAAGTCGGTGCGTCGCTCGGCATGGCCTCGATCGAGGAGTCGGTCGCCAACGTGACCCGTCACGTCGAGCAGGGCTACAAGCGCGTCAAGCTGAAGATCGAGCCGGGCTGGGACATCGATCTGCTCCGTGCCGTGCGCGCCGTGCACCCCGACATCGAGCTGACCGTCGACGCCAACTCCGCGTACACGCTCGACCAGGTCGACGTGCTGAAGGAGATCGACACGTTCGACCTCCACTACATTGAGCAGCCGCTGCACTGGGACGACCTCACCGACCACGCGGCCCTGGCACCGCAGCTGCGGACACCGCTCTGCCTCGACGAGTCGCTGACCTCGCCGGCGCGTGTGAAGGCGGCTCTCGACCTCGGTGCGGCGGCCGTCATCAACATCAAGATGGGGCGCGTCGGCGGCCTCCAATCGGTGCGCGAGATCCACGACCTCTGCGTCGGCCGCGGCATCCCGATGTGGTGCGGCGGGATGCTCGAGAGCGGCATCGGCCGCGCCCACAACATCCACCTGGCGACGATGCCAGGCTTCGTCTACCCGGGCGACACGGCCTCGGCCAGCCGCACCTATGCACGCGACATCGTCGAGCAGAAGCTCGAGGCGACCGACGGGATCATGCCGGTTCCCGACGGCCCGGGCATCGGCGTCACCCTCGACCGCCCGTTCCTCGCGGAGGTGACCCAGCAGGTGGAGACCCTGCGGTGACCGTCGAGATCAGGGTCCTGACCGACCCCGACGAACTCGCCGCACTGCCCGAGTTCGAGGGGCGCATCTGGGGCGGCGAGGACGACAGGGTGTCGGTCAACATGCTCGTGGCCACGATCTCCGAGGGCGGTGTCGCCGTCGGCGCCTTCGCCGACGGTCGCATCGTGGGATCTGCCTACGGATTCGCGACCCGCGAGCCCGATGTCCTCCACTCGCACTACCTCGCCGTCGACCCTGAGTACCGCGCCCACGGTCTGGGCGAGCGGATCAAGCGCGAGCAAGCGGCATGGTGCGCGGCCAACGGCTACACCTCGATGCGCTGGACGTACGACCCGCTGCAGTTGACCAACGCCCACCTCAACCTCAACAAGCTCGGCGCGGTCGGCATCGACTACCACGTCAACCACTACGGCGCGCTCGGCGGAATCAACGGCTCGCTCCCGAGCGATCGCCTGACCGTGCAGTGGTACTTCGCCGTTCCGCCGCCGACCTTCACCGAGACGTTCGTCCTCGACGTCCCGCCCGTCTCGCCCGAGCAGATCGCGGCCTCCGATCCGGCCGCGCTGACGGCGCGGCTGGCGGTGCGCGATGCGATGCTCCCGCACGTCGAGGAAGGGTGGAGGGTGGTCGGCGTCGACCGCCACGCCCGCACCTACACGCTGGGTCGCTGACGGGCCGTCAGATCTGGTCGGCCGCGAGGTCGGGGAAGACCTTGCTGACCTTGGCCGAGAGCCACTCGCCGTATGTCCCGCTCACGTCGCGGAGGTTGGCGCGGTCCCACCGCTCGGCGGCATCGAGGGGGATCTCCCAGTCGTCGTCGAAGGTCCACGGCTCGACGACGGCGTCCCAGCCGGGGTCGAGGAAGAACGGCAACGAGTAGCGATCGTGGCCCTCGTGGTTGCGCACGCGGTGTGGGTTGCTCCGGTAGCGCCCACCGGTCACGCGGTCGAGCATGTCGCCGATGTTGCACACGACGAGGTCGGCGCTCGCCGGTGCCGGGATCCACTCACCGCGGACCTTGACCTCGAGACCGGGAGTGCCGTCGGTGGCGAGGAGCGTCAACAGGCCGTAGTCGGTGTGCTCGCCGACTCCCCAGGTCTCGGTGTCGCCATGAGGGTGCGGCGGGTAGCAGAAGACACGGAACAGCGGTGTCGGTGCGGCGGTGAGTCCCCTCCGGAAGGCGTCGGCCGGCTTGCCGAGCCCGATGGCCATCCGGGAGAGGACCTCCTGGCCGAGTTCTTCCATCGCGACCATCCAGGTCGTGACCGCTGCGGCGAGACCGCTCGGCCGCTCGGGCCACAGGTTGGGTCCGTGCATCGGCCGCGTGTCGGGAGGCAGTTCCGCACCGAAGTAGTAGCCCTCCTTGCGGTCGGGCACTCCCGAGGTGAGCTCGCCACCGAGGGGGAACCAGCCGCGCCAGGCGCGTCCGCCCCGGCTCATCGCGACGCTCTCCTTCTCGTCCGCAGGGAGGGCGAGGAACTCGGCCACGAGCGCCGTGACCTCGGCGCGCAGCGACCGCAACGGGGAGGGGAGCGGGACAGCGAAGAACCCCTCGACCCTGCAGGCGGTGTCGATGGCCCGACCAGCCTCTGCGTCGTCGAGGTCGATCACCGGGATGGCTGCCATGCCCGCCACTGTAGGTGGCAGACTCGGCGGTCGTGGCGGCGACCGAACTCATCGTGGTGGCGGTCGCCATCTTCGTGGCGGCGTTCGTGCAGGTGCTCGCCGGGTTCGGGTTCGCGCTCCTCGCGATGCCGATCATGACCCTTGCCGTTCCTGTCGAGAGGGCGGTCATCGTCAGCACCCTCCTCGGGATCCTCACCTCGACGTGGCAGTTCGCCCACCTGCGTCGTGACGCCGACCCGGTGCTCGTCCGCCGACTCGTGCTCGGGGCCTTCGCCGGAATGCCCTTGGGTGTCTGGCTGCTCGGTGCCGTGAGCGACCGAGCGCTGCGCATCGCCCTCGGCATCGCTGTGCTCGGTGCGACGGCGTTGCTCGTGCGTCGAGTGTCGCTGGGACACCTCGGCGCCCCGTTCGACTACGTCGCCGGATTCCTGTCGGGTGTGCTCAACACGTCGCTCTCGACCAACGGCCCTCCGCTCGTGTTCGACCTGCAGGCCCGGGGTCTCTCGCCCGAACGCTTCCGGGCCACGCTGGTCGGTGTCTTCGCCTTCAGCAACATCGTGGGAATCGCCCTGTTCCTGTCGGCGGGGAGGGTGACCTCGGCCGGCATCGGCACAGCGGCCGCCGCCCTTCCCGGCTGGGTCCTCGGGCAGGCGAGCGCGTGGCCGCTGCGACACCATCTCCACGGCGAGCGGTTCCGTCGTCTCGTGCTCGGTCTGCTCTTCCTCGCCGGCGTGAGCGCGATCGTGGCGGCCCTGCGCTGACGGGCGCGGTGGTCGTCGACCGGTACAGTCGGCCAATGGCCCAGAACCTCGTGGTGGTGCTGCTCGACTCGCTGAACCGCCACCACCTCGGCTGCTATGGCGGGACGGAGTTCGCCACCCCGAACCTCGACCGCTTCTCCCGCGATCGGGCGACGCGGTTCACCCGTCACGTCACTGGGTCGCTGCCCTGCATGCCGGCCCGCCACGACATCCTCTGCGGCGCCCTCGACTTCCTCTGGCGTCCGTGGGGGAGCGTCGAGGTCTGGGAGCGTCCGATCACGGCCGACCTCCGCGATGCCGGTGTCACCACGATGCTGGTGACCGACCACCCGCACCTCTTCGAGACCGGCGGCGAGAACTACCACACCGACTTCGGCGGATGGGATTACGTGCGCGGCCACGAGGGCGACCCGTGGCGCACCTGGCTCGACCCCTCGTGGATCGGCGTGCCGACACCGCCCGCCGAGAAGGGCGACTGGTTCCTGCGGCGGAGGATGGGCGACAACGCGCCTCACCTGCACCGCGCCTACGACACCACCCGCACATGGTTCCGTGACGAGACCGACTACCCCGGACCACGCACCATGTCGGCGGCAGCCGACTGGCTTGACCTCGCGGCACTGCCGCAGAACCGCGAACAGGGTCGGTGGATGCTGTTCATCGACGAGTTCGACCCGCACGAGCCCTTCGACACCCCGGAGCCGTGGCGCGGTCGCTACGAGGACGAGCCGTGGGAGGGCGACCAGCTGATCTGGCCGCCGTACGTCGTCGGCGGCGTGAGTTCAGGCCTGCTCGACGACCGCGAGGCGCGGCACGTGCGGGCCAACTACGGGGCCAAGTTGTCGATGATCGACCACTGGTTCGGCAAGGTTCTCGACGCGTTCGACCGCCACGGCCTCTGGGACGACACGGCCCTGGTGGTGTGCACCGATCACGGTCACTACCTCGGCGACGTGCGCGACGGCGTCGACATCTGGGGCAAGCCGATGGTGCCGCAGTTCGAGCCGCTCGGTCACGTGCCGCTGCTCGTGCACTGGCCCGGCGTCGCCGGAGGAGGGGAGTGCGCTGCGCTGACCACGAGCGTCGACCTCCACGCCACGATCGCCGACCAGTTCGGTGTCGTCCCGTCCCACCGGACTCACGGTCGGTCGTTGCTGCCGCTCCTGCGTGGCACCACGTCGTCGATCCGCGACTGGGCCGTCGGCGGAGTGTTCGGGAATTGGGTGCAGATCACCGACGGACAGTGGAAGTACGCGCGGGCACCGGAGGGCGACAACTTTCCGCTCAGCATGTGGAGCAATCGCTGGAGCACGATGCCGGTACACGTGGCGGGGATGCGCGAACTTCCCCCGCCCGACGGACGCGCCTGGCTCGACCGGATGCCCGGCAGTTCGATCCCCGTGATCCGTCAACCCTTCGAGCCCGGAGACGCCCTACCGATGTGGGTCAACGGTGGCGCCGCTGTCGGGCGGCATCACCTCTACGACGTCGGCGACGACCCCGACGAGGGACGCAACCTCGTCGGCGATGCGCACGAACGCCAGATGCTCGACCTGCTGCGCTCTGCGCTCGGCGAACTCGACGCTCCGACCGAGCAGTGGGAGCGGCTCGGGCTCTGAACCCGACCCACCTCGGGCGTCAGGAACCGAACGCTGCGAGCCACTGATCCTTGCTGCGCGCGCGGAACACGTAGTTCTCCTCGCGGATCGAGTCGATCGTGGCGCTGGGGGCGAACGAGTAGCGATGGCCCGGGTACACCACCGTGCCCGTCGGCATGGCGGCGAGTGTCTGCAGGCTGTCGTACATCGCCGCGGGGTCGCTGCCCGGGAAGTCGGTACGGCCGCACCCCTCGAGGAAGAGGGTGTCGCCGCTGACGAGACGTCCGTCGACGTGGAAGCACTGGCTGCCCGGTGTGTGGCCCGGAGTGTGGACGAGGTGGATGTCGATGGCACCCACCGTCACCACGTCGCCCCCGTCGTGTTCGATGAGCTGGTCGCGGCCGAGTCCGCTGGTGCGCATCACCCAGGGCGTCTCGTCGCGCTGGACGTGCACGGGGCACGAGCAGCGTTCGAGCAGCGTGGCGGCCCCCTCGAGCTGGTGCCCCATGAGGTTGCCGCCGATGTGGTCGGCGTGGAAGTGGGTGGCCAGCACGCCCGTCACGGTCATCCCGTCGGCCTCGACGATGTCGAGCAGTTCGCCGACGGCGTAGGCCGGGTCGACCAGCACGCACTCACGCGTCTGGAGGTCGCCGATGACGTAGGTGAAGTTGACCATCTGCTGGGCGATCGGGTCGTGGGCGGCGTAGTCGCGGCCGGAGAGCAGTTGGCGGAAGTAGAGACGGTCGTCGGCCATGCGGTCAGGCTAGGCGAGTGGTCGTCACGGACGCAGCAGCGGCACGACGAGCTCGGCGACCCGTCGACACTCGTCGAGGTGCGGATAGCCCGAGAGGATGAAGGTGTCGATCCCGAGGTCGCGATAGGCCTCGATCTTGGCGGCGACCTGCTCGGGTGATCCGACGAGCGCCGCGCCGCACCCGCTGCGGGCCCGACCGATGCCGGTCCAGAGGTGGGGCTCGGCGTAGCCGTCGTCGTCGGCGGCCTCGCGCAGCGCGGCCTGAGCGCGCACTCCCGTGGAGGTGCTGTCGAGAGAGCGGGCACGGATCGCCTCGCCTGTCACGGGGTCGAGCGCAGCGACGAGGTGTTCGGCGGCCGCGCGGGCCTCGGCCTCGGTCGGGCGGACGACGACGTGCACCCGGTAGCCGAAGTGGAGCGTCCGTCCGACGAGAGCCGCGCGAGCCCGCATGTCGTCGACGAGGGCGGCCACCTGATCGATGGTGTCGGGCCACATGAGATAGGTGTCGGCCTCGCGGGCAGCCACATCCTTCGCGTCGTCGGAGAGCCCGCCGAAGTACAGCGGAGGGCATGAGCCCGAGACGGTGCCGACGCGCGGCGGATCGACATCGACGGTGAGCCAGTCGCCGGCCGCGGTGAGCCGCTGTCCGTCGAGCAGCGTGCGCAGTCCGTGCATGTGTTCGAGTGTGCGCTGGTACCGCGGCCCGGCCGCGAGTGATTCGCCGGGCATCTCGCTGGAGATGATGTTGACGATCATCCGGCCGCCGAGAAGTTGGTCGAGCGTGGCCAGTTGTCGCGCCAACGTCGGGAGCCACACCTCGCCGACGCGCACGGCGACGATCGGGCGGATCGTGCGGGTCGTGGCGGCGATCGACGCCGTGAACGTGACCGTGTCGATCCCGAGCGCATAGCCCGACGGCATCAGGATGGCGTCGAAGCCGAGTTCGTCGGCGGTGCGCACGATGTCGCCACAGTGTTCGGGCGAACTGCGCAGGGTCTCGTCGACGATTCCCAACTGCTCGTAGTCGTCGTCGCACAGCGCCCCGAACCACGCGATCTCGATCGGCCGCCCGGTGCGGGTCACGGCAGCGCGACCCCTTCGGATGCCTGGACGATCGCGTACGACTCGGCCCGGGTGAGGTGTACGTCGATCGCCGCGACGGCCTCGGCGATGCGCTCGACGCGCTGTGTGCCGAGGAGGGCGACCGGGGACGACGGATGGGCCAGCACGAACGCCAGCGCCACGACGGTGCGGGTGGTCGACCGCTCGGCGGCGATGCGGTCGAGGACCGCCACGAGGTCGGGGCGGACACCCTCGCCCGACACGAGGCGGCCTCCGGCGAGCGGGCTCCACGCGAGCACCGCAGCACGGTGGCGCATGGCCTGGTCGAGAGTGCCGTCGCGCAGAGCGCCGAGTGCGGCCGCCGAGTACTCGGGCTGGATCGCGGCGACCGGTTCGCCGAGGTGCTCCTGGACGGCCGCCACCTGTGCGGTCGTGTGGTTCGAGAGCCCGATCGCACGGATCAGTCCGCGTTCGCGCAGGCGGAGCAGCGTGTCGGCCACCTCTGCCGGGTGGGTGAGCATGTCGGGACGGTGGACCATGTAGAGGTCGACATGGTCGACACCGAGGCGCCGGAGCGACGCCTCGCACGCAGAGGTGAGCGCAGAGGCGCTGCTGTCGTACGGGACACCCGGGATGATCCCGCCCTTGGTGGCGAGGACCATGCGGTCGCGCAGAGCCGGACGAGCGGCGAGCACGGCTCCGAGCCGCTCCTCGCAGGTGCCCCAGCCGGTACCTCCCCAGTCGAGGCCGTACACGTCGGCCGTGTCGACCAGCGTGCAGCCGAGGTCGAGGGCGCCCTCGACGAGCGCGGTGGCCTCCGCTGTCGACGAGGTCGTGAGGCGCCAGCAGCCGAAGCCGAGGCGGCCCACAGGGCGGCCAGCGATGGTGGGAGCAGCGGAGATCTCGTCGGCGGTCGGCATCGGGGTCGTACGCTAGTGGCGCCATGGAGCACGCTGCCGACCGATCGACGAGCCACTCGGGCCCGCTGCGCTACGGCATCGTCGGGACCGGGATGATGGGCTGCGAGCACATCGCCAACATCGCCCATCTCGAGGGCGCAGTGGTGACCGCCGTCAGCGATCCGCACCCGCAGAGTCTCGACTGGGCGCGTCTGGCCGTCGGCCTCGACCAGTCGCTCGCGACCTTCGCCGACCACCGCGACCTGTTGGCGTCGGGGGAGTGCGATGTCGTGGTGATCGCATCGCCGAACATGACCCATCACGCGGTCCTCCTCGACGTCCTCGACGCCGGGGTCCACGTGCTGGTCGAGAAGCCGCTCTGCACCACCGTCGAACACTGTCGAGAAGTCATCGAGCGAGCCGAGGCGACCCACGTCGACGGACGAGTCGTCTGGATGGGGCTCGAGTACCGCTACATGCCACCGACCCAGCGCGTCCTCGCTGAAGTGCGGGCGGGTGTCACCGGCCCGGTGCACATGGTGGCGATCCGTGAGCACCGCTTCCCCTTCCTCGTGAAGGTCGGCGACTGGAATCGCTTCAACCGCAACACGGGCGGAACCCTGGTCGAGAAGTGCTGCCATTTCTTCGACCTGATGAACCTCGTCGTCGACCGCACCCCGCTGCGGGTGATGGCGAGTGGCGCGCAGGACGTCAACCACCTCGACGAGCGCTACGGGGGCGAGACGCCCGACATCATCGACAACGCCTACGTCGTGGTCGAGTACGAGGGAGGCGCCCGGGCGATGCTCGACCTGTGCATGTTCGCCGAGGCGAGCCGCAACGAGCAGGAGATCTCGGTCGTGGGTGCCGCTGGCAAGGTCGAGGCGCTGGTCACCGAGGGTGTCGTCCGTGTCGGGCGGCGCTCCGACGGCATCGGACGCGTCACCGAATCGGCGATCCACGACGACAGCGTGCGCCACGTCGGCCTCCACCACGGAGCCTCGTACCTCGAGCACGTGGCCTTGCGTGACGCGATCCTGACGGGTGGTTCGCCGGCCGTCACGCTGCACGACGGTCTGCTGTCGGTGGCGGTGGGCGTCGCCGCACAACGCAGCATCGAACAGCGGCGAGTGGTCGAGATGAGCGAGGTGTTGGGATGAGCGCGATGCAACGGGTCGACCGTCTGCTGGAGGGCGAACGTCTGCTGGTCGGTGGCGATCGGGCCGTGACCGTCTCGGCCGAGCTGGCCGCGGCCTTCCGTCCGGGCGACCGGATCGTGGTCGTCCCCGACTCGGGCAACGTGCTCCACATCCCTGCTGACGAGGCGGCGACGGCCTCGTCCGCAGTGACCGCCGCCTCGGAGGCGTTCTCCGCCCTCTCGTCGTGCTCCGACGACGACATCACGGCCTTCTTCGAGGCCTTCGCCCGTCGACTCGACGACGACGCCGTGTTCGCGCCGATCGCCGCCGCCAACGCGGCCGACGTCGCCTCGGCGCGCGAGCGCGGGCGAGCGACCGGCCGCCTCGAACTCACCGCGGCGATGCGCGCCGACATGGTGGCCGGGCTGCGGGTCTGGCGCGACGAACCGACGCGTCGTCGCCAGCACACCGCCACGGTGGTCCACGAGCGGTGGAGCGTCGAGCAGTGGCGCGACCCGCTCGGTGTCGTCGCCTTCGTCTTCGAAGGGCGGCCCAACGTGTTCGCCGACGCGACCGGAGTGCTACGCACGGGCAACACCGCGGTCTTCCGCATCGGCAGCGACGCTCTTGCGACGGCGCGGGCGATCATGGAGCACGCTCTCGCACCCGCCCTGGCCGACGCAGGTCTCCCCGACGGTGCCGTGCGGTTGGTCGACAGTGCCGCGCATGCGGCCGGATGGGCGCTGTTCTCCGATCGCCGGGTGGGGCTCGCCGTGGCCCGGGGGAGTGGCCGAGCCGTCGCCGAACTGGGGACGGTCGCCCGTCAGCACGGTGTGCCGGTGAGTCTCCACGGGACCGGCGGCGCCTGGATGGCGGCGGGCGCGTCGGCCGATGCCGACCGCTTCGCGCTGTCGGTGCGCTGGTCACTCGACCGCAAGGTCTGCAACACCCTCAACGTCTGCTGCATCGTGCGCGAGCGTGCCGACGATCTCGTCCCGCGGTTCCTCGCGGCGGTCGACGAGGCCGGCGCTGCGCGAGGCGTCACTCCGATCGTGCACCGGTGCGAGCCGGGCGACCCGCTGCTCGCCACTGAGTGGGAGTGGGATTCAGTGCCCGAGGTGGCCCTCGTCGTCGTCGACGACGTCGCCCAGGCCGTCGCCGAGTGCAACCGCTTCAGCCCGCACTTCGTGACCTCGCTCATCAGCGACGAACCCTCCGAGCACGAGTGGTTCTACGGAGCGGTCGATGCGCCGTTCGTCGGCGACGGCTTCACCCGGTGGGTCGACGGGCAGTTCGCGTTGCTGCAGCCCGAGCTCGGACTCTCCAACTGGCAGGAGGGTCGCCTGTTCGCCCGGGGTGGCGTGCTGTCGGGCGACTCGGTGTACTCGGTCCGGCTGCGTGCCCGGGTCAGCGATCCGCACCTGCACCGCTGAGCGGCGCGGCGGTCAGCCCCAGTAACCGGTGACGTCGACGACGACGTGGGTGCGTGTGCTGGCACGCATGCACAGTTCGCCGCCTGCGGAGAGCTTGATCTCCATCCCGAGCGGGACGACCTTGCCGGCTGCGTAGCGGATCGCACGGGTCGGCGGTTGGGTTCCGCACTCCCAGACCGTCAGGTATCCCGCTGCGGCCGGTTGGACCACGGTCACGTTGACCGACAGGGCGCGGGCCGAGCCGGGGATCCCGCGCTGGCCCGCGAGGGTGACCGACTTCAGGGCGCCGGCGGTGAGCATCGCGCCATCGGTACCGAGGTTCATCTCGGTCCGGTAGAGGTCGCGGGTGTCGACCACGCGGGTCGGGGCGGTCGGCGTCAGCGTGCCGGTGCCCGAGTTCGTCATGTAGCCGAGCACGTCGACCCTGACGTGCATGGCCTCCTTGGCGTAGAGGCAGAGCGAGCCGTTGGCCGCCAGCGGCACGATCGCCAGGTTCTGGGTCGTCTGACCGGTGCGGGGGTTGAGGTTCGACACGACAGGGCGCGTGATGCCGCACGGGTAGGCCGTGAGATAGCCGTTGACGTCGGGCGAGATGCCGGCGATGTTGACCACGACGGCCTTGGCATCGCTCGGCACGCCGATCCCGGCCGTGTAGGCGTTCATCGTGATCGTCTGGTTCTTGCGCATCCGGCCCGAGGCGTTGAGGCCGGTGGCGGTGTCGACCCACTTGGTGGGGGTGAGGCTCTCGAACCGTTGTGTGGCCGTCGGTCGGAGGTAGCCGTTGACGTCGATCACGAGGTCGGTGTCGACGAGGGCGTACACGCACAGCGAACCCTTGTAGCTGCCCTGGTTGAGCGGGAAGATCCCGGCGTTCGCCACCGTCTCGTACGGCTGGTAGTTGAGCGTCGAGGCGGTCGGGGGTGCGTCGGCGCAGTTGTAGACCGTCAGGTAGCCCTTGCCGCGAGGGTTGACCACCGTGAAGTTGGCGCTCAGCGCCGTGATGTCGGAGGGGATGCCCGCGATGCCGGCCACCTGGATGCGCTTCGGGGTCACCGCCTTGACGTAGGTGATGCGGGAGTTGCTGCGGCTGTCGGCGTAGCGGAAGGGCTTGACGGCCGTGAACCCCGACGAGGCGCCGACGGTCGAGACCTGCGGGATCGGCATGATGCCGGTGGCGGCGGTCGGGTCGACGGTGAAGCTCCACTTGACCGTGCGGGCGTTGGTCGTGATCGTCACGGTGTACTTGCCGGGGGTCAGCTCACCCTTGGGGATGACCGACACGGCGTTCTCGCCCTGGAGGATCTGCTGCGCCACACCCGTGGTGGTGCCCGACCAGACCTTGCAGATCTGCAGCGGGCCGTTCGGGCCGGTCATGCTGGCGCTCACCGACGTCACGGCCTCGGGCATCATCGCGATCACCGGAAGGCCGGCATCGGTCTTGAACGTGCAGGCGTCGAGCGGGTTGGGCGACTCGACGACGAACCGCGAGAGGTTCGTGGTCATCCCGTTGCCGGGGAAGAGCGTCGGGGTGGTCTTGGCCGGGATCGCGTAGTTGAGGCCGCTGATCACGTTGAGGGTCGCCCCCGAGTGCCACGTGGGCGTGTTCTCGAGGTCGCACTTGCCGTAGCCGACGTTGGTGAGCCGCGAGCGCAGGACGCCGATGGCGTGGAACGGGCCGGTCATCCAGAGTTCGATGTGGCTGCGCGACGTCGCCTGGTACTTCGAGCTGACGGCCACGTTGCCGCTCCGCCCGGCGAGTTCACCCTCGGTCGTGTAGCCGGGCTTGCCGGCCTCCTCGTAGTGGGTGATGGTGTTGTAGAGCATGTAGCACGAGTGCTTGTACGCACCGTCCGACATCCACCGCGTCTCGGCGACCGGGTTGAGGCCCGCCATCGCTCGGTAGTAGTTGACGACGTCGAGCCACTTCGCGTCGGGAGCGACGAACGGCGGCGACGGATCTTCGGCATGGGCGACGGCCGGCACGCCGACGAGGACGACGGCCAGAGCGGCCAGCCAGTGCCTCCATCGAATTCGTGTACGCATGCCAAGACCTCGCGGCGGGGAGAAGGGGGTTTCCCCGGACACCAGTGCATCGGCCCGTGGCCGCGCGGCCTGTAGCCCTGCGTGAACACCTTGACCATTCCTTGAGAAAGTCTTGGTGGTTCCGCACGGTCGACGCGGACCGGTGTCGGAGGGGCTCAGTGCCCTGTGAGGCGCGAGAGGATCGCCGACCGGACCCGGGCCGGTCGACCCGTGCGTTCCTCCCGGGCATCGGCCGACACGGGGAGGCGGACCATCGTGTTGATCCCCAGCCAGCGCAAGGGCTCGGGCTCCCACTTGCGGCTGCGGTGACCGACCCAGGGCAGGTGCGTGAGGGGTGACTCGACGCCGGTGATCAGGTCGGCGAGGGTGCGGCCCGAGAGGTTGGTCGTGCCCACACCGTCGCCGACATACCCGCCGGCAGTGGCGATACCCGACGCCCGGTCGTGGCGGGCGAAGCACCACCAGTCGCGCGCTGCAGCCACGGCGCCACCCCACGAATGGGTGACGCGGGCGTCGCCGAGGGCGGGGAACATCTCCCGCAGGGTCTCGTGGAGTGAGGCGTGCACGGCTGCGTTCTTGTCGAACGACGGGTCCATACGGCTGCCGTAGTGGTACGGGGCGCCACGGCCGCCGAACGCGAAGCGGCCGTCCTTCGTGCGCTGGCCGTAGATGATCATCCGGCGGCCGTCGTTGAAGGTCGGACGCTCGTGGAGCCCGATCTCGTCCCACACGTGGTCGGGGAGGGGCTCGGTGGCGACCATCAGCGAGTAGATCGGGATGAGGTTGCGTCGCTCGCCGGGGAGCTGCGAGGTGAAGGCCTCGGTGGCCATCACCACGGTGTCGGCACGCACGCGCCCGGTGGCGGTGTGGACGGTGGCCAGGGCGACCTTGCTCGAACGGGGGTCGACCCGCGTCACGCGGGTTCCCTCGTGGATGGTGGCACCGAGCCGTTCGACGGCCCGGGCCAGCCCGCGGGCGAGCCGTGCCGGGTGGATGGCCGCACAGTGTGGTGTGTACGTGCCGCCGACCACTCGGGTCGCGTTGACCATGCGAGAGGCCTCACGAGCGTCGAGCAGGCGGACGTCCTCCTCGGCGAACCCGAACGAGCGGTCGTGGGCCACGAGGGCACGGGCGCGCTCGAGCTGCACCGGATTGCGGGCGAGGGCCACGTAGCCGCCGTGGGCCCAGTGGCAGTCGATCTGCTCGTGAGCCACCACACGGCCGACCTCGGCGACGGTGTCGTTCATGGCCCGCTGGAGGGCGATCGCCGCATCACGGCTGCTCGCCGCGGCGATGGCCTCGAGCCCCATCGGGAGCAGAGCCGAGCACCATCCACCGTTACGGCCGCTGGCTCCGAAGCCGATCTGCTCGGCTTCGAGGATCGTGACCCGCAGGCTCGGGCGGCGGGTCAACAGGTAATAGGCGGTCCAGAGCCCCGTGAACCCGCCACCGACGATCGCGACGTCGGCCACTGCGTCGTGGTCGAGCGGGGTCCTGGCCGGGCCCCACTCGTCGGCGGTCATCGTGTCGTGCCAGAGCGAGAGGTTCGAGAGCGGGTGCACGACCCCACCCTACGCACTGGCGAGTCGCGGGTCGTCGCCGATCGCGGCCTGTCACCGCTGCACCCGCCCGTCGGCGGTGGCCTAGGGTCGGAGCGTGGACTGGCCCCCTCCCTCCGGACCTCCGGGCGTCGCCGCGACCTGGACTCCGGTGGCCCCGCAGGGGGCGGTTCCCGTCCGGGTGGCCGTGTGGGCGCTCGTGGTCACAGCGGCCGGGCTCCTCGTGGGGCGGGCGGTGGCCGAGCCGCTGTATTCGGCCGGTGTCCCTGCCGCGGCCGTGGTCGCGGCGATCGGGTTGCTCGGTTACGGACCGCCGCTGGCGACCTTCGTGCTCGTGCGTGCGTCGCTCGGAGCCGCCGGTCGCTCGGCCCTCGGTCTCCGTGCTCGGTGGGTCGACCTGGGGTGGGGTCCGGTCACCTGGTTGGCCTGTGTGACGGTGCAGGCGGTGGTCGGCACCCTGGTGCTCCGTTCCGGGGTGCCGTTCGAGGGCAACGCTCCCGACCTCGGGAACGGCTCCGGCCTCCCCCGTTCGTACGTCGTGGCGCTCGTCGTCCTCACGGTGGTCGTCGCTCCCGTGATCGAGGAGATCGTGTTCCGCGGAATGGTCATGCGGGCGTTGCTGTCGTCGATGCCGGCGACGGCGGCAGTCGGGCTTCAGGGCCTGCTGTTCGGACTCGCCCATGTCGACCCGTCGCGAGGAGCCGGCAACGTGGGACTGGTGATCCTGCTGTCGGCCGTCGGGTGTGTGCTCGGTGGTGCAGCCCTGCTGACCAGGCGTCTCGCCGCACCGATGGTGGCTCACGCGATCGTCAACTCGATCGCGATGGCCGTCGCGCTCTGGGGCTGATCGCTGCCGTCAGGCGAGTCGGCGGTTGTCGATCAACCGCACGTCGCCGAACCAGACGGCGATCAACGCGACCGCCGGACGCCCTCCGCCGACGGTGGTGAGCGGCTCGAGGGTCTCGGCATCGACGACGTCGAGGTGTTCGAACCTCGCGAGCGGCTCGGCGGCCACGACTGCGTCGGCGATGGCTGTGAGTCGTGCTGCAGCGATGCCCTCGGGCGCGGCGAGCGAGACGGCCTGGGCGACGGCGTCGAGAGCCCGGGGCACAGCGGTCGCTGCACGGCGCTCGGCCGGTGTCAGGCGGCGGTTGCGGCTCGACATCGCCACACCGTCGGGTTCGCGTACGGTCGGCAGGCCGACGATCTCGATGCCGAAATCGAGGTCGAGGGTCATCCGGCGGATGATGGCGAGCTGCTGGAAGTCCTTCTCGCCGAAGACTGCCACGTCGGGGCGAGCGGCGAGGAACAGCTTGGTCACGACGGTGGTGACGCCACGGAAGTGACCGGGCCGGTGGGCTCCCTCGAGGAGGTCGCCGAGAGGACCGGGCTCGACCGCCGTCTGGAAACCGGCGGGGTACATCGTCGCGGCGAGCGGCGCGTACACGGCATCGACACCGCGGGCCGAGCACAGCGCGAGGTCGTCGTCGATCGGCTGCGGGTACGCGGCAAGGTCGTCGGGGCGCTCGAACTGGAGAGGATTGACGAAGATCGAGAGGGCCACCGCGTCGGCGTGACGACGGGCCTCGTCGACGAGGGCCATGTGCCCGTCGTGCAGTGCTCCCATCGTCGGGACGAGAGCGACGCGCCGTCCGTCGGCTCGCACCGACTCCGACCAGGCCTGCATCTCGGCAGGTGTCGTGCAGACGATCACCGGGTGCCCCGACCGCGGCTCAGTGGAACGAGTGTGCGTCGTCGGGCCACGAGCCGTCGCGCACCTCGCGCACGTAGGCCTCGGTGGCGGCGATCGCCTGATTGCGCAGGTCGGCGTAGTGCTTGGTGAACTTCAGCGTTCCCTCGCTCAGGCCGAGGACGTCGTGGAGCACGAGCACCTGACCGTCGCAGTCGGGCCCGGCACCGATGCCGATCGTCGGGATGCTGATCTTGCCCGTGATCTCCTGGGCGAGGTCGCGCGGAACACCCTCGACCACCACGGCACATGCCCCGGCCTGTTCGACGGCGTGGGCGTCTTCGAGCAGTCGCTCGCGCCCACCGGCGTCGAAGCCGCTCTTCTTGCCCTGCACCTTGTGACCGCCCATGCGGTGGTAGCTCTGCGGGGTGAGCCCGATGTGGCCGACCACGGGGATGTCGACCCGGGTGATCGCCTGGATGGTCTCGGCCATCACGACGCCGCCCTCGAGCTTGACGCACTCGGCGCCTTCCTTCATCAGGCGGATGCTGCTCTCGACGGCCTGCTGGGGGCTCACCTGGTAACTGCCGAAGGGCAGGTCGCCGACGATGAGGGCACGCGGCTGCGAGCGTGAGACGAGCCGTACGTGGTACGCCATCTCGTCGAGTTCGACGGGGATCGTGTTGGCGGTTCCCTGCACCACCATGCCGACGCTGTCGCCGACGAGGATCATGTCGACCCCGGCCATGTCGACGAGGCGCGCGAACGTCGCGTCGTAGGCCGTGATCATCGTGATCCGCTCCTCGAGCGCCTTCATACGCGCGAGGTCGGGCACGGTGACCTTGGGACGGGGGTGCGGGTCGGCGGTCATCGGGCCATCGGTCTCCGGGGCGAAGGGTAACCGTCCGAGGGGGCGAGGGGAAACCAGGAGAGTCGTACCGGTCAGGCGGGCGTGCGTCGGGTGCGGAACGCCGACGGGCACAGGTCGCGGTACGCCGGGTCGGAGCCGGTGGCCGTGGCCTCGACGACGGCGTTCGTGCAGGCCCGAGCGACGCACTCGGCGGCCGCGGTGAGGATCTGGTCGAGCCGGGTCAGACGACTGCGTCCGGCAGGGGCGACGAGTTCGTCGGCACAGGTGGCGAGGCCGTACAGCGTGTCGCCGTCGAACATGCCGTGAACAGGACGGATCGCTCGGGCCATCCCGTCGTGCCCCACCGTGGCGAGCCGTCGGCACTCGGCCTTGGTGAGCACGCCCGAGGTGACGACCGCACCGATGGTGGTGTTGAAGACGGGTGAGGGCGCCGTGGGCACGGCCTGCGCGTCGAGGTGTCGGTGGAGGCGGCGCAGGTCGGCGGCCGACGGAGCCCTGAGCGGTCGGTCGCCCGGGTACCAGGGGAGACCGGTGGCCCGGTCGATCACCGAGCCGATGCTGTTGACGACGACCACGGCAGCGACCGACACCGATGTCCCGTCGTCCTGCTCGACGAGTTCGACGGCGTGCCCGACCCCGCCTTGGATACCGCCCGAACGAGCGCCCGTTCCGGCTCCGACCGCGCCCTGCACCGGAGGGGTCTCGCGGGCGGCACGTGTGGCGGCGCGTCCGAACGCGGCGTCGGGGCGGTGGCCCACGGCGCCGCCGCGGCCGAGGTCGAAGATGACGGCCGCCGGGACGATCGGCACCACGGCCCCGGGGAGCGTCACGAGTGGGTGGCCCTGACCACGTTCCTCGAGGACCTGCATGACCCCGTCGGCCGCGGCGAGACCGAAGGCGCTCCCGCCCGTCAGACAGACCGCGTCGACCCTGTTGACGGTGGCGGCGGGATCGAGGATGTCGGTTTCGCGTGTGCCGGGTGCCCCGCCGCGCACGTCGACCGAGCCGACGGTGCCGAGGGGGAGGACGACGACCGTGGTACCGGTGCGCCAACCGCGGCCGGTGCGCTGGTGGTGCCCGATCCGGACACCGGGGACGAGAGGCCCGGTCATGCCGCCCGAGCGGCGACAGCGGCCTTGCGGGCCTCGACATCGGCAGGCAACCACGAGCCGCTGATCGAACGCCAGGTGCCCATGCCGAACACGTAGAAGGCTGCCGTCATCACGATCACCCGTCCGACGACGTTGTGGGTCGGGAGATCGACGGTCATCAGGATGATCGTCAGCAGCCACACGCTCACGACGGGCACCGTGATCCAGCGGAACCGGCGCACGCGCACGGGGTGGAGGAAGGTCCAGTTGGTGAGCTGGGTGACGGCGAGCGCCACGCACACGACGGCGGTGATCCAAGGCCCGACCTTGGCGAGGAAGAGCGTGGGCACGAGGATGTTCCACTCGCCCGGGAACCCGTTGAAGCAGTCGTCCTCGGTCATCTGGTCGGTCCGCGACATCCACAGCGCCGAGATGAACAACACGAACGACCCGATGGCGAGCGACCAGCCGTCGGGCAGCATGTGGAAGCGGTGCATGAAGAGCACCGGGATCACGATGCAGGTGACGTAGTCGATGATCAGGTCGAGTGCGTAGCCGTCGATCCGCGGGATGTTCTCGGCCACGTTCCAGGCGCGGGCTGCGGTTCCGTCGAGGCCGTCGAGGACGGTGGCGACCACGAGCCAGATGATCGCGCCGCGGAAGTCGTAGTCGGCGACCGAGATCAGGCCGAACATCCCGCACAGTGCGCCGAGACCGGTGAAGCAGTGCACCAGCCAGCCCTTCGCCACGGCGTGGCGGAGTTGCTCGCTGGCGGTGGGATGTGGCGACATGGGCAGGGAGCCTACCCGTGCGTGTGGCTAGCGTCGGGGAGGTGAGCCGCCCCGAGCCGTCCCTGCCGATGTCGCCACGGACGCTGCCACTGCGCAATCGCTGGCAGGCGTTGCGGTACCGCTGGGTGGGTCGCCTCATCCGACGACTCTGGGAGACCGGTACCCGGATGGCGGCCATCGGACCCGACGACGAGGTCGGCCGCCGGTTCGGTCGGTTCGGTCGGGGCAGCATCATCTGCTTCCCGCCGAACACGATCTTCAACGAGCGCTACATCCACATCGGCGAGGGCACGATGCTCGGACCCGACGTGACCCTCTCGGCGGGCATGGTGCCCGGTCAGGAATGTCTCAGCGACCCAGTGGTGTCGATCGGCGACCGGTGCCTCATCGGCAAGGGGAGCGGGATCGTCGGCCACTTCGGCATCGTGATCGGTGACGACGTGTGGACGGGGCACCACGTGTACATCACCGATCAGAACCACGGGTACGACGACATCACGCGGCCGATCTCGCAGCAGACACAGCCCGAGCGGCCGGTGTCGATCGGTGACGGGTCGTGGCTCGGGTTCGGGACGGTGGTCCTGCCGGGCGCCACGATCGGCCGTCACTGCACGATCGGCGCGAACTCGGTCGTCACGGGCGACATCCCCGACAACAGCGTGGCGGTCGGTGCGCCGGCCCGGGTCATCCGCCGCTACGTCGAGGGCCAGGGCTGGGTCGCCCCCTGACGGGCAGCGCTCACTGACGGGCCTGGTCGCCTGACCGGCCGCGCTCCCTGACGGGCCGCGCTCACTGACCGACCGTGCTCACCGACGGGCTGGGTCAGGTCCGGATGTCGCCGCCGAGTTCGCCGGGCGGCGAGCACTCGGGAACCTCGTTGCCCTTCACGCCTGCGGTGAAGTCGAGCACCACGTTCGAGACGGGTCCGCCCGCCACGACGGTCTCGGTGTACGGGACGAGGTTGCCGTTGCGCAGTTCGCCGAGATAGCGCCGCCGGTCGTCGAGGACGATGCGGTAGTTCTCCTCGAAGATCGCGATGAGTTGCCGGTCGCGGTCGTTGTCGACCGGGAGGGCGACGATCTCGTCGAGCATCTCCTCGAGGATGTCGGTGGCCCGCTCGACGATGTCGGCGCGCTCGGTCATCTGCTCGGGCGTGGGGGACTCGATGTACCCCTCGGCGAGATCGGCGAGCGCCAAGCGGTCGGCCTGGGCGGCCACACAGATCGGCTGGGCGCGCTCGCGCCACGTGGTGTCCTGCAGCTGGTAGATGCCCTGCTCGGGGGCGAGGAAGAGGTAGTACGCCCACATTGCTGCGCACAGGACGCAGAGGACGGCGAGCAGCGAACGGACGGCGACCTTCACGAGGAGACTCCCTGCGACACGGAGGCGGGCCGCCAACTCACGGCCAGCTGGAGGCCAGCGGCGACGACACCGCCGACGCCGGCGACGAGGCCGGAGAACGACGCCGACGGGTGCCAGCCGATGGCGTGGTCGAGCGACCACTCGCCAGGGCCGGCGATGCCGACGGCGAGGGCGACAGTGGCGATCGAGGCGCAGTACTCCCAGCCCTGACCAGGGCGGAAGACGAAGAATCCGGCCTTCAGGTGGGCGACCACGATGGCCACGACCATCACGCCGATCATCCCGGCGGCGGCGAGCGGGGTGAGCAGACCGACGGCGAGGAGGAGGCCGGCGCCGATCTCGGTCGCAGCGGCGAGCCCGGCCTGGGCGAGCGGCCAGCGCATGCCGATGCTCCCGAACCAGCCGGCCGTGCCGCGGATGCCTCCCTTCACCTTGTTGACGCCGTGGGCGACGAGGACGACGCCGAACACGACGCGCAGGAGGAGGAGGGCGAGGTTCACCGACTGCACGCGCCCCACGCTACGGCCTCGCCTGCTGGTAGACCTATCGGTGTGAGCAACGGGGCCGACGACACCGACGCGCCCGGACGTCTGGTCCAGGCCTTCCGGCTGATCCGCGCCCTGCTCACCCACCACAAGCCGACGTTCTTCATCGCCGTCGGGGGTGCCGCCGTGTTCGCCACCTGCACCGTCGGGTCGGCCTTCTACGTGCGCGTGATCATCGACGACATCATCCGGCCGCGGTTCGACGAGGGCTCGGTACGGGCCTCGACCGTGGCGATGATCCTCGGCGGGATGATCCTGCTCGGGTTCGTCCGTGCGACGGGCGTCGTCGTCCGCCGCACGTGGGCCGGTCGCACCGGATGGGGTGTGACCCATCGCCTGACGGGTGAGGTCATCGACAGGCTGGTCGCCCAGCCGGTCACGTGGCACCGCCGCCAGAGCCCCGGCGACCTCATCACCCGTGCCGGCGTCGACGCCGAAGCGGCCACGTCGGTCCTCAACCCGCTGCCGTTCGCTTCGGGGGTGGTGGTCCTCGTCCTGCTGTCGTCGGTCTGGCTGGTGGTCACCGACCCGCTCCTCGGGATCGCTGCCGTGTTCGTCTTCCCGCTGCTGATCGTGCTGAACGTGGGGTACCAGAAGCGGGTCGACCGCTTCTACAACACCGCTCAGGACGAACTCGGTCGCCTCAGCGCGGCGGTGCACGAGAGTTTCGACGGTGTCGCCGTCGTCAAGTCGTTCGGAGCCGAGGAGCGCGAGACCCGGCGCCTGTCGGTGATCGCCGAACGACTCCGTGAAGCGCGGCTGCAGGCGGTGAGGCTGCGCAGCCTGTTCGAGTCGCTGCTCGACGGGATCCCCTCGGTGGTCAACATCCTGCTGCTGGTCGGCGGCGCCTACCGGGTGCGGGCCGGAGCGATCACGGTGGGCGAGCTGACCTCGTTCATCTACCTGTTCACGTTGCTCGTGTTCCCGCTGCGACTGATCGGGTTCACCCTCTCCGAACTCCCGCACTCGCTCGCCGGATGGGCTCGTATCCGCTCGCTGCTCGACCAGCCGCTCGACCCCGATCCGGTGGGTCGGCTCCGCCGTGGGTCCGACAACGGTGTTGTGCTCGAGGGCGTCCGCTTCGCCCACGACGAGCGCGTCGTCCTCGACGGGGTCGAGGCATCGATCGAGTCGGGCCGGACCGTCGCCGTGGTCGGCGCGACAGGTGCGGGCAAGACCACGCTCTTGCACCTCGTCGCCGGTCTTGTGTCGGCCGACGCGGGGTCGGTCACGGTTCCGGCCGAAGGAGCGACCCTGGTGTTCCAAGAAGCCTTCCTCCTCGCCGGAACGGTGCGGGAGAACATCACACTCGGCGCGTCGGTGGCCGACGACGCGATCGACGCCGCCCTCGCCGTGGCCGAAGCCGACTTCGTGCACGAACTGTCCGAGGAGCTCGAGACCGAGATCGGCGAGCGCGGCGTCGGATTGTCGGGTGGTCAGCGCCAGCGCATCGCATTGGCACGGGCGTTGGTGCGGAGCCCGCGTGTGCTCCTCCTCGACGACACGACCTCGGCACTCGACCCCTCGACCGAGGCGCGTGTCATCGGCAACCTGCGCGCCGCCCTCACCGAGACCACCGTCGTCGCTGTCGCCAGCCGTCCCAGCACCATCGCCCTCGCCGACGACGTCCTCTTCCTCGACGAGGGGCGTGTGGTGGCCCACGGTCTGCACGACGAACTGATGGAGTCGGTCCCTGCCTACCGGGCGCTGATCGAGGCGTTCGAACACGACCGCGCCGCACTCGACGCAGAGTTCGCCGCAGAGACCGCTGCCGGGCCCGCCCAGCGACAGGCAGGGGAGGGTGAGCAGCGATGAGCGACGAACCCCTCGGCCGTTTCAGCGCCGTCGAGACCATCGGCAAGGGAGTCCGCGCCGCTCCTGCACTGCGCACCGGCTTCGGCGTGACGCTCCTGCTCGCGATGGTCGGTGCTGCAGGACGTGTGGTCATCCCGATCGTCGTCCAACAGGCGATCGACCACGGGCTGACTCCCGAGGGAGTCCGCATCCGGACCGTCGTCACCCTTGCGGCGGTCGCCCTGACGGTGATCCTGCTCGCCACCTGGGCGCAGCGCACAGCGGTCTACCGCCTCGGCCGTCGGAGCGAGGAGGCGCTCTACACCCTGCGCGTCAAGCTCTTCGAGCACATCCACCGACTGAGCGTCGCCGACCACAGCGAGGAGCGGAAGGGTGCTCTCGTCGCCCGCGTCACCAGCGACGTCGAGACGCTCGCCCAGTTCTTCCAGTGGGGCGGGCTCGCCTGGCTGCTCGACGGCACGCTGATGTTGCTCGTCGCCTCCGTGATGCTGGCGTACGACTGGGTGCTCGCGCTGGTCGCCTTCGTCGTGTCGGCGCCGCTCGCGTTCGTCCTCCAGCGGGTGCAACGACACCTCGTGAAGGCGTACGACTCCGCTCGGCACCGCAACGCGGCGGTGATGTCGCAGATCAGCGAGGTCGTCACGGGCGCCGAGACCCTGCGGGCGTACGAGGCGGGCGAACACTTCGCCGTCCAGGCCCGCGAGGCGAGCCGTCAACGGTCGAAGAGCTTCGTGCGAGCGGGCACCATCGGAGCGTTCCTCTTCCCGTCGGGTGAGGTCTTCGGCGTGTTCACGATCTCGGCCGTCGTCGTGGCCGGTGTGCTGCGTGGACCGGGGAGCGGCCTGACCTCGGGAGCGCTCGTCGGGTTCGTGTTCCTGACCTATCGCTTCCTCGAGCCCATCGCCGAGTTCACCGAGGTGCTCGACCACACCCAGACCGCTGTGGCCGGTATGCGTCGGGTGATCGGTGTGCTCGAAATCCCGATCGGTCCGCCCGAGCCGGTGTTGCCGATGCCCCTGCCGCGTGGCCCGTTGACGGTCACCTTCGACCGCGTCGACTTCGCCTACAAGAACCGTGGCGAGACCGACGAGCCGCTGGTGCTGAAGGGCATCAGCGCCCACATCCCCGCCGGTCAGCAGGTGGCGGTCGTGGGCGAGACCGGGTCGGGCAAGACCACCCTCGGCCGACTCATCGCTCGCCTCGCCGACCCGACCGCCGGCACGGTGCTCGTCGGTGGCGTGGCGCTGACGAGCGTGGCCAACACCGACCTCCGTACTCGGCTCACCGTGGTTCCCCAGGAGCCGTTCCTCTTCGACGGGTCGATCGCCGCCAACCTCTCGTTCGCCAAGCCGGGTCTGCGGCGTGAGGAACTCGTGCTGTCGGTGATGGCGCTCGATCTCGGCGACTGGCTCGACACCCTGCCCGACGGACTCGACACCGAGGTCGGCCAGCGTGGCAGCCAGTTGTCGGCCGGCGAGAGGCAGCTCGTCGCACTCGTGCGGGCTTCGCTCGTCGACCCGGCTGTGCTCGTGCTCGACGAGGCCACCAGCAGCGTCGACGCCCTCACCGAGGTGCGTCTGGCCCGGGCTCTCGAGCGTCTGGCCAGGGGGCGCACCACGATCGCGATTGCCCACCGACTCTCCACTGCGGCTCGCGCCGACCGGGTGCTCGTGCTCGACCACGGTCGCCTCGTCGAGGACGGCTCACACCTCGACCTCGTGCAACGTGGCGGCGCCTACGCCCGCATGTACGACGCGTGGGTCACGGCGACGTCGGCGGGTTGACCTCGACCCCGAACGGGAAGGGTCCGCGCACGTCGACGATCTCGCAGAGCAGGTCGTCGGCCGCCACCGGTCGATCGATGAACGCAGTCGCGCCGAACGATGCCTCGTCGCCCGGTGCCGCCTCGACCCGTGTGGCAACCACGGTGGTCGCGAGTGCACTCGCGCCCTCTAGGAAGCGGACGGTCACGGTGTAGCCGGTCGTCCCCGTACCGAGGTTGGTGACGGCTCCCTCGGCCGAGGCGACCGTGCCCGACAGGGTGCACTCGGTGACCGCGGCCTCGAGCGGGCCCGGCTCGAGGAACGTCCGGACCTCACCCCACACGACGAACGAGAGCCAGATGCCGACCGCCGACAACGGGACCGCGATCGCTGCGAGCACCACGCCGGCCACAGCGAATCCACTGGTGGCGGCTCCGCTCGAGCGGGCCGACCGGATGGCCCTGATGCCCAGGACGAGGGCGATGGCCGCTCCGGCGAGGCCGACGAACGCCACGAACGGCATCCACGCGACGATCACAGCGACGAGCGCGACGACGAACGACGCCACCCCACGGGGTCGCGGCTGGCGTGTGGCCGACGAAGTGCCCGACAGTGCGCCCGACGGAGCGCCTGGCCGAGTGACGAACGGTGCGCCCGGCGGAGTGACGAACGGCCCGCCCGTGTCGACGAAGCGCGTCCCGTCGGTCGCGACGTCGTTGGTCCACGCGTGACCGTTGAACCAGCGGTGCTCGTAGCGGCCGTGCGGGTCGGGGAACCACCCCGCAGGACCGGTCGGATCGCTCATCCCGAGGAACCTACCCGCTACCGTCGGCCGACGTATGGAGATCGTCCTCGTCCGCCATGGCCAACCCGAGTGGGTCCGCGACGGCCTCAACGTCGTCGACCCGCCACTCACCGAGCGTGGGTTCCTCCAGGCCGAGCGCACGGGTGAGGTGCTGCAACGCGAGCACTTCGACCACGTGATCGTCTCGCCGCTCACCCGTGCCCGCCAGACCGCTGCGCCGTTGCTCCGACTCCAATCGCGCGCCGAGGTGATCGAGCCGTTCCTCGAGGAGATCCGCGAGCCGAACTGGCACGGCACCCCCGAGGAACTCGCGGCCGCCGCCTACGCCGAGGAGAAGGCGCGGCCGGCGCTCGAGCGGTGGGACGGTGTGCGCGACGGTGGCGAGCCGCCCCGCGATTTCGTTGACCGTGTGCGCTCGGGAGCGACCGACTACTGGGCACGAATCGGGTTGAGTCGCCAGCCCCAGGCGCTCCCGATGTGGACGATCGAGAACCCCGACCTGCGCATCTGCATCGTCGCCCACTCGGGCACCAACGGCGTGTTGCTCTGTCAGCTGCTCGGCCTCGATCCCGTCCCGTGGGAATGGGACCGGTTCGTGACGATGCACTCCTCGATCACGCGCCTCGTGAGCCTCAAGATGGGCGACGGCCACACGTTCTCCTTGCGCCGTCTGAGCGACGTGGAGCACATGCCCCACGACGCCCGGACGGTGTGAAGCGCCTCGTTCGTGGGGCAGCCTCCTGGCGTCCCGCCGGATCTCGGCTGTCTGCCGAGGGCTGTCCACGATCTCGGTACATATAGTCCCGGAATCCGGAACGATTCGCGCCGAGATCGGAGGGGTGTCAGGCGGCTCGGATGCGTGGGGGAGCGTGCGACGTCTCACCTCCTCCTTGTCGGGTGACCCTGAGGGTCCGGTCGGGGTCGAGTCGCAACCGCCAGCCGCCTTCGTGGGCGAGGTGATGGTGTTTCGAACACAGCGGCAACAGGTTGTCGATGTCGGTGCGGCCTCCGGTCTCCCAGGGGTGGAGGTGGTGGATGTCGCAGTGTTCGAACGCGGTGTCACAGAGCGCGCAGGTCGTGTAGAGCGCCCGCAGCGCTCGTCGTTGGTGCCGGTTGGCGAGTCGCTTCTCGCGGCCGAGCAGAATCCGTGCCCCGTCGGCGGAGACGATCACGGGTGTCACGGTGCCGAGGCAGGCCCAGCGACGGATGGTCTCGACCGGCAGGCCGCTGTCACCGAGGCCGAGACCGATGTCGATGCGGGTGCGGTCGTGGCGTCCGTCGAGGAAGGTGCGGGCGTCGATCACCACGGTGATGTCGGGTCCGAGGTTCGGCCCGACACCGACCCACGTACCGAGGTCGTCGTCGGAGGTGGTGGGCGTGTCGTTGCCTGCGGTGGTGGTCGTCTGGCGGTCGGCCGTACGACCCGTTGCGTCGGTTCCGGTGGGCGGTCGAGTTCCGGTGCCGGTGCTGGTCCTTCCTTTGGCACCGTTGCCGTTGCCGTTGCTGTTGCCGTTGCGGTTGCCGGCGCTCTGACCCGCGCTGTTGACAAGGGCGAGGAGCGCGTGGGCGGCGAGAAAGTGCTGTCGTTCGATCGGATCAGCGGGAGCTCCGTCGGGGATCCCGGCACCGTGGAACAACGCGTCGACGGCCTTGCGGATCCTGGCTTCGAGGCAGAGTCCGGTCTCGGGGTCGAAGCGGCCGTCGAGGCGGCGCATCCCGTCGGAGTCGGTCCACCACCGCAACCTGACAGCACGCTTCTGGCGTTCGAGCCGGCTGACGCCGTCGTCGTCTCGCGCTTGGGCAGCGAGTCGGTCGACCAACGCACGGAACTCGCGGTCGGTGAGGTCGCGGGCGGCGTCGCGCAACCGGTCGCCGTGCACGGCGAACCTGGCCCGCTCGCCGGGCGACATCCCGGAGGTCGCTCGGGCGACGATGTCCAGACGCTCTCCGGTCGTGTCACCGTCACCGAGCGCAGCCCCGAGCTGGGGGACGTCGTCGGCGACCTTTGCGCGGCGTCGCACACGATCCGCATCAGACGCAGGTTTCTTCGACGCGGCCGCATGATCAGCATCGGGGAACGACCCAGACCCGGCCGGAGTGACGGCGATCTCGTCCATCCGTGCCAGCACCCGCATCTCACGTGCGTCGACCATCCCGCGCACCGCACGCAGCGCAGCGAGCTCTGCACGGCAGTCGCCGAGGTCGGTGAGGCCGCCTGCGGTGAGGAGTGCACGGAGTGCGTCGAGGTCCATGATACGAACATACGTTCGGGGTGTCATGAGGTTTCCCCGTGGAACGACGACAGCCGATTTCAGTGTGACCTCGGGCGTCGAAGGTCCGGTGACCCAGACCCCATCGCGACACAGCACTCACCGCGAAGGTCGTTGCGAGTGCTCAAGCGGTGCTGGTCGAGCACGTTCTTCTGCAGCAGCGCGTATGAGGGCCTGCCGCGGATTTGGGGCGCTTCGGATCTGAGGGTGGGATGACGCCAGATAGGTGGGCGTGATCCATCCCGGAGGGTGCGGAGCCAGTAGAGATGAGGGGTGGGCATCCTGGCCTTGTGGCCGATGGCGTGACGCTGGTGGGTGGGGTGTTGGACCGACGGGGGTCACCCGGGCGAATCACGAGCGGCCGGTCTCGGCAGAGAAGTCACGTCTCGATCAGACGGGCGCGCCCATCAGACACGAGGTCTGGCGTGCGATGTCGATGAGGTCGACGGCGGAGCGATCAGCGATGAGGGTGAAGAGCGTGCCGTCCTGGACCCAGACGACGCGGTGCGGGCGATGTCCTTCCTCATCGATGGGGTCATCCCACGAGATGTAGCCATCAGCGATCGTTGACACATCAACCATCGTGGCGCGGGCGGCAACGAAGTCAGGTAGGTCAGCAAGCGGGCTCTCGCCTTCGGGAATCTTGGTCGATTCAAGAAGCAACCCACCGCTTTCGAGGATCGTCACGTAGGAGAGTTCCGGAATCGTATTGACCGAGTAGATCAACATGGTCGAAGGCCCTGAAGTCGCCTGACCGAGAAGTGGTGTGTTCTCCAAGCGCGCAGGGAAAGCTACCAAGGCCGTTCCATCGAGCTCGAACATGGTGGGAAACACATGACTTCGTTGCTGCTCGTAGGGAGTGAACGCGGTCGGGTCCTCATCGATGACCTGGATGGTATCGGGCTTTGCTCTGCAGCGCTCCCCAAGGTTCGAACCCGCCTGGATTCCTTGGCGACCGCATCCTCCGATCCACATAGCGATTGAAACCCCTAGAAGAATCGATCGTTGAGACATCTCCTGTTCTCCTGTCAGGCCAGAGGGGCTAGGTACACGTTGAAGGCTTGATCATTCACTTTGACATTCGAGTAACTCGAGGCGGTGACAATTCCAACGTCCGCAACGTTTCCTTGTAGGGCCCACCAGCCGGTACCTCCGTACTGTCGAGAGAGCATGCTCGTGAACTTCACGTCGATGTCGCGGTCGACTGTGCTGCCGCCAGTTGTCTCCAGCATCGCAGCTACTGCGTGGCCAGAGCTGGCCGTCGATTGGATACAACCACGGAAGACCCCAGCCATTGTCAGTTGCCATCCGCCCGACGTCGGTCCGCAGGTGGTCCCCGGTCCGACACGAAGGATGTCGAAGGATGGGTTGGAGCCAATCCCGAAAGCATCGGCCTGAGCCGTCGCACAGAAGTACACGCCACCTACGATTCCGTCGCGGTACACATCCCACAGAGGATCGTAGTCATTTGGGCAGTTGTCGACGCCGAGGCCCTTCGCCGTCCCGACGGCGACGAAGTCACCTCCGGGGGTTCCGATGTCGACCTGCATCGCGTGCACATAGCCGACACCCGTGATGGTGGCCGGATCCGTCCGGATTGCATGCTGTCCCGTGACTCGACCCATGGGCCTGCAGACCCAGTCGTTCGCTGGCGGCCAGCCTGCTCGGCGGACGCTGCCGATGGCCAGATCGCTCCAAAAGAGAGTGAAGCAACTATCAGCAGCCGGGAGAACCGTGAGGTCATTACATTTAAGGTATCACCTTCCTACCGACGCAGGCTCACCATTCGCAGCGCATGCGCTTCACGCAGTTGATGAAGGCGCTCTGCAGGTAGTCGGGCTCGCCGACGATGCGCAGCGTTGGGATGCGACGGCGGATCTCGTCGAACATCACGGCGATCTCGCGTCGGGCCAGGTTGGCGCCGAGGCAGAAGTGTGGGCCACCGGCCCCGAAGCCGACCTGCGGGGGCTGGAGGGTGCGGGTG
>Ga0172373_10000958_pt1 | contig 47006 bp, 61 predicted proteins | sample Lak10m_2_FD_114546 | JGI IMG/M metagenome (GOLD analysis project Ga0172373, IMG submission 114546) | Freshwater microbial communities from Kabuno Bay, South-Kivu, Congo - kab_092012_10m | ecosystem: Environmental > Aquatic > Freshwater > Lake | place: Democratic Republic of the Congo... | reverse complement strand
TGCGCCAGGATGCTGCGCAGAGACACGAGTGCAACTGCTAGCTTCACGCCCGAAGCCGTGCGCTGTGGTCGTGCCTTCTGGGATCGTGACGTAGATGGACGCCGAGCTGGGGTTCTTGGCCTTGGCTCTGGAGCACTTGGCGCACTTGCCGCCGCACGAGCACAATGGGTTCTTGGCCTTGTGGCGACGGCTCTCCGTCATGCCGAAGATGCTGGTTTGCTTTGCCATGGCAGTCACTCCTGGGTTCTTGGCCTGGTGCTCTCGCACCGCTCCGCTCCTGTGAGCCAAGCGTGCCTGATCGTAGACACGCTGTCGCTCGGACTTCGATCCTACGGTACTACGAGCATCTACGCCAGAGACCACGGCACAGTAGGTCTCTGGCGTCCTGGTAGTATTTTGACACGCTAGCCGCCATCCTAGTCCCGCACACTACACCGCTGTCAACGACGCACAACCTCAAGCCGGAGAACAGCACTACCTCGTGCCACAAGGCCGTGTGCAGGGCTGAGAGGGAAGGCGCGGACATAGCCCGAATCTGTGACATCAATGAGATAGCCGTCAGACTTCGACAACTGAATGCTGTCGACGTTGCCGAACCAGTAGACCCGACCATCCTGCTCATACGCCAGCGCAAACGCACGGTAGCCAGAGAAGCCATCGAACTCGGCGAGCGGGACGAACACGAACGCAGCCGCCGGGCTGCTCGGCTCCCTCTCGTTGCGGCGAGTCAGATGTTCGGGCTTGATCTGCTTGAGCCTGTCTGCCATCGGGCTGCTCCACTGTCAGGTCGCGGCAGCGAGCACCGTAGGTGCTGGAGATGAGGGTGTGAACACCCACGGCACCCGCCGCCGCGTTCGGCGGTTCTGTGTCATGCAGGCGATGCCACGCAACTGCCTGGACCCGCGATCCAGAGCAACACAACACAGAACCTTCGTTTGATGTGCTTCATCGTCTAATCCAATGAGTTGACGCTAACAGGCTCACCGTCCCATAGCGAAGCAGCCTTCGATCGCCCTGGGCTGGTCTTGATCTTGATTCTTGTCTCGCCGTCATCGTCGACCGTAATGCGACCAGTGATCGCGCCCGAGCGAAAGTCATCAGGGATCGGGACTTTCTTCCCCACCATCCGATCTCCAGAGACTAACTTATCGTCGAGTTCGCGAACGGTCGCCATTTTACCGCTAGCTGAGACATGAACGACCTGATAGAACGAGCACGCTGTGATGGAGTAGCCCCAATGCAATGCGAAGATCATACCAGGGCGGACGTCTGTTGGCCTTGCGGCCCGCTCAGCTCGCGCGGCCTTGCGGATCTCTTTGTTCGCTGCGGCGTTGTTGCCTTGCTGGATCAACGAGTTTGCGTGCTCGACAAGTCCTGCAACCATCGCATCAAAGGTGCTGTATCCGTAGCCGCTGGTGCGCGTGGTCTGCTTGCCGACGAAAAGAGAGAAGACATAAGGGATCTCCTTGTGCTTCTGTGTCCCGACGAAGGAGACCACGCCGTTGCCGAAGTCGCGATACCACGTCTCGGCGCCCATGGAGTATCTGGTCGTGGCTGCTTCCAACCTTGCGGCGTAGACCCGCGCGCCCTCGCCGGTTTTCGGGATTGGTGACGTAGCCAGCGAGGATGCACGAAGCGCAGCTACTGCCTTGATCTGCGCCCACTCAGCTGCGCCGATTGGCTGCTCCGACGCTGCGTAGATGGGCTCTGCGCCCTTCAGCACAACAGCTGTGCGTCCGCGGTCCATCATCTCGACGCGAGCTCCCAACATTGAGGTCGCCACGCCCGTTGCCAGTTGAGAGACGCTTGCGTTCTGGTGGTCATCAGACACCCAGCCCTCGTTGTTGCGGTAGTAGCGCTTCTTGACTTCTGAACCCGCCCAGTCGTTGCCAGAGGCAATGCTGTTCGGTCCTGTGAGCGCGTAGACCTTGCCTTCGACGGGGCGGTCTGCCGCACGCCAAGCAGCGTCGCGCTCAGCCGATGCAGCGCTGATTTCTTCCTGGTCGGCAAGGTCGCGGCCACGCAGGCCCTTCGTGTGGAGGCGTGCGCGTGCTGCAGCCTGGCCGGGGGCATGTGCTGCCATCTGCACGACATCAACTGCTGCATCGAGCACGCTTCTTGCCTGAACTGCATGATTTTTTGGAGAAGTGACGTAGGCTGCCACAACCATGAGGCCGATGATGGACTTGTGTGCGTCGTCTGGTAGACGAACGTGGAACTGAGTGGGGTACATGGTGATGATCGACACCTCGAGTAGCGGTGCGAGATCGTGGAGCGCCTGCCGAACCGGCTTGAAGGCGGCGTCAACGTAGACCTCACGGTCGGCGAAGCTGAGCACTAGCCCGCGCAACTCGCGGATCGGGCGAACGTGCGCGTCGACACGCTTCGCGATCTTATCAACCACGCGCGCAACTAGCGGCTGCGAGAGAAGCAAGCTGGAGGCACGCGCCTCGGCAGCACTGCCCAACTGCGCCCCGATGGCATCTGGGATCGATCCGATGGCAGGGAGCATCTGACCCAGAGCCTCAGCCGTCACACCGAAGGGTGAGATGATGGTCGGGTAGTTGGGGTTGGATCGGCTGTGTCGTACCATGCTGCCCTCGCCGCGGCTCGTCCGCCCGTGCCGAGTATGTGCGACAGTGCTACGCTAGGCAAGGCAACATCAGGACACCGACAAGGCCAGGGGTAGCCTATCTCTCATGGCTTATCATCCCTGTGCGATGCGCACATCAGACCACGCTACAGAGCTTGAGCCCTTGATTCTTTTCAGATCATCCATGGCAGACACACCACCATCAAGCAGAAACGACAAGCCGTTGTGTTGGATGCGCTTTATCGTGTAGGGGCCTCTCCAACCAGTAATCAACCTGACGTCAACAACATCAAATAGTTGAAAGTTGTGTTCTGGAACAGGCATCGCCTTTTGATTGTCGTGCTTGGCTAGCCGGAGAAGGCTGATGTTGACCTGTCGGCCCTTCGCGGTGATGACTGTGGCGCTCCTTGTGCCGATCTTGACGATCCATCCATCGGTCTCGTAGTGGTGTGGTTCATACACGAAATCGCCGACGGCGAAGGCACCGCTCGCTTTGATAGCTGCGCTCTGTGTGCGTCGGCGATCTTCTGGTGTTCCTTCACCCACACGCGCAGCTGCACGAGCGATGCTCGCTGCCTTGCTCGCGAACGCCTGCGCTACCTTCTGCTCCTCGACGCTCTTTCTCATGGCGCTTAGCATCTTGTCCTGATCAGATCGCGCACGCTTCTCGCTGTGGTGGCCGACCAAGATCGGCTGGCCAAATGGGATGCGCTCGCCGATGGCACTTGACTTCGACCATGCCGCAGCGGCCGCAGATCCGTGATTCGCTGATCGGCTCGCGGCTAAGTCTGCACGGTCGAGCATGTGTTCGCGGCGGCGCTCGTTCACAGTTGCCGAGTCTGCATACGCAGTCTCAAGCCCGACATCTTTCTTGTATCCGAGCGGTAAGCTGCTGAGCATCGCCCCAATCGAGACCCGTGGCGGAATCATACCGACGCTCTGCGGCAAGAACCAAGCGTCAAGTTTGCGGCTCCACTTGAAGTGGTGCTTGTTCAGCCATTCCCTGAAACCTGCGTGTGTGATGTCAGATCGTGATGTGTTGTGGACCATTACACCATCTGCGCCCCAACTGAGTGTGATCCAACCAGCCCTGTACCGGGCCGCGCCTGCGATCTGCTCGGCGATCTGATCGATAACGCTCCTCCAATAGTCTTGGCGCGATGCTTCATCTCCGTGCTTGATCACAGGATCGCCATACTGGAGGAAAGTCAGATGCGCGCCAAGCAAGGCGCTCGCGTACACGCGCCACGTCTCCGACGAAGGGAAGGCGAACATCGTCGGCTCGGCCTTCCGGTGCGCGTACTCGACACCGTGCTCTGTCCACCACGCGGGCAACCAGCCCGCAGGCGCCCATGTCGGCGTCATGTAGGTCAGCTGCATCGTCGGCGTGAGTCCAGACACATGCAACACAAGCGCAGGCGCATCGAAGGAAGGATCGGGATCCAGTGACTCATTTCTTTTCACATCGGCGAAAGCAGAGGCAACAGCAGCTTCGATCTTGGCTGCGAGCTTGTCGACGATCTGATCGCTGAGCAAACCCAAAAGGCGAGCAAGGCGCTTCTCTTGCCCTGGCAGTTCCGCTAGGACTGCTGCCGAGATTTTATCAAGGAAGTAGACGTCGCTGCGATACGCCACCGTGTCAATGTCAGCCCGTGTGATGTCAAAGCCCATCTTCTACCATCCATCAGCTGCGTTCTTGGCAGCAATCTGCGGTGCAAGCATACGAGAGAGGTGGTGGACGCGATCGAATCGGCTCTTGTTGAGCTTGCCGACGATGATCACGGTCTCAGCTAGGATGTCTGGCGTCATGAATGGCAGTAAGATTCTTTTTTCGCCTCTGGGCATCAGCCAGGTTTGTGCACGAAGATCGCCATACACCAACTCAGACGGGTAGGGGATCAGGCCATTTGCCAGGTACTCACGTTCGTTCGCCGAGAACATGAGGTTAGGATCACCATAGATGTCGTTTTTCGTCAGAGTCCCAGTGAATGCAGCCTTGACGAGATCGATCAGCGCAGTCCGCGCACGCACCTCGCTGGCCAGAATGCGGAACACTTTGCGATCTTCAAGTAACCACTTCAGGAAACGAACGATCGAGTATGCTGCTTTCCCGTAATCTAGCTCAAAGCCAAACTTCGACATTACGCGATCGATGCCGCTCTCCAGTATGTCGTCGAGGAGAGACGTGTCTGCTTCGTTGAATACCTCAGGTTCGTGGCGATCGCGATGCTCGATCTCTTTCTCGATCACTTGCCTGATGGCATCCGCGACCTTGCTGCCGATCTCTCGCATAGCAAGCCTGGTCCGAAACAGCGCCGACGCTGTTGTGTCGGACAGGACTAGACTATCGGAGCGAATCGAACCGCGGGTTTGGCCAGCATAGATGGCGGGGATGCGCGCAAGCAGCTTGTCGTACACTTGCTCAGTGAGATGGCCCAGCAAGTCATTGACGACCTTTTTCGGATCAGCAACAGACACAGACCCCTTCAGGGTGAAAACGATCGTGCCGGGAACTGCCGTCTTGTTGAGTAGGAATAGGCTGTACCCTGACTTGAATGCCTCCTGCGTGACACCAGCAAAGGAGATGTAGTACCCAATCAAGGCACCGCGCTCGTCAACCCTGGCCTTGGTGACGAAGCAGACACCGTCGACGCTCTGCTTCCGTTCGTGGTTGCTCTCGTAGGCGTCTCGGATTGCATAAGCTGAATCCCTGGCCACTTGCCGGAGTACCGGATCGCTCTGCTCACGGGAGAGCCACGGCCCAGTGTAGTTGGGTGTGAGCATCGTTAGTTCCCCCCACGATTGCCGTCGTCGCATGTCATCTGCAACACTCGCAGCTGCGCCGACCTCAACTGTTCGCTACAAGCCACAGGAGCGCAGCGGCAATGCCGACAACTGCACCGCCGCCACCCCCGCCCTTGCCCTGCACATCCGTTCGCGCAGCCCACCAATCCTGCACGGCTTGGGCGGGGATGCCGTTGACCGACTTGGACCACGGCTTGACGCCGAGAACAACAACTGCGTCTTTCGCGATCTCGGTCATCTGTGCCAGCGTGCGCGGAGTCTTGGTTGTGGGGTCTTCGGCTCGCGCATTGAGCCACAGGGCAAACACCTTGGCGATGTGCTCGGGACGCATCTCTGCGGCCTGCTCTGCTGCCTTGGCATTGGCTGCCGCGTCGAGCATAGACGTGTATTTCGTCCCAGAACTCAGCGCTTCAAGGAAGTCCTGCCACTGCCCTGTGTAGATCAGCAGTGCCTTGAGGCCGGACGTGATGTAGCCCTGCTGCTGGACCTGGCCGATGGCCTCTTGCCACCTCGGATCGACAATACGAAGCGCCTTGGCGTCGGCGCTGATGCTCTGTAGCCACGACGACCAATACTGCACCGTGTATTTCTGGATGTCGGCCGGGGGCTTGAACGACGGCAGGAGTGCCCACTGTGCAACGCTGATGCTGTTCTTGACGGCCACGCTGCCCATGAGCTCGGCCTTCCGTGCCTTGACGTAGGCGTCCCATGCCGGACGCTGCGCCGCTGCCTGCTTCTCGCGCTCAGTTGCCTTGACCTTGTTGCCGAACGCTTCAAAGATCGCCTGGCTGGTCACGAGGCGAAGATACTCGTGAACACCACACTGGCCCCCGAGCTTGTAGATGTAGACCGCTGTCCGCGAACCACGGTCAAGATCTTTGCTACCCTGTAGCGAATCCATGAACATGTCATAGGCCAGCGACGTCAGCGACAGCTTGTCCCAGACACACGTTGCCATGTGGAGGCCGTCATCGCCAGCGACACCCTTGTAGACCGACGTGATGGCATCCTGGATCTTCCACACTTGCTGCAGTGCAGCATGTGCGCTCTTGATACCAGACACCACCGACAACACTGTCGTGCTAATGGGTTCCATGGCAAGCCTCCGAGATGAGCATCTGACGTAGTGCAGAACGCTGCGCAGAGCCAAGCTCCTGCAGCCCGCGCTCCTCCAGCTCCATCATACGCCGATGTAAGCGCAACGCCACTGTAGCTAGGTCCGCACCTCGAAGTTTCGTCGCGTAGAGCCACATGACAGGCACGCCGTCCAGGCTCGCCGCTGCCCGGAGCTCGACGGCATACGCTCCCAACGCGGCGTCAAGATCGGGAGGGATGATCCAGTCATAGGGGTACAGGGTAGCCCACGATGGCGGTGCGACAGGCGCGGGCCGCAAGATCAGCCAGCCTAGTAGCAGACCCGCGATGAGTCCTGCAGGCACGACCTCAGCCCCTGTAGCATGAGCAGCCTGCAATGGCCAGATCGCCGCTATTGTTGCCAGGAAGCGCAAGTGTACTTGCGCCGTTCTCTTTGTTGACGATCACACCAGGGGCCAACTCGGGAGGCTTGCCGGTGATCACCATGATGTCGTTTCGCGCTGCCACGGTCAGCGCATCGCGCAGCTTCACCAGATCCATGTTCGTGATCGCCGTGCCTGCCTGGTCGATCGCGCGTGTGATCTGTCGCGACAGCGCAGCAGCGTACGGCTCGAGTTCCTTGATCTGCAGCCCGGAGTTAGCCAACCAGATCACAGGGACGTGTGGGTAGGCAGCAGCGAGACGCTGTGCCTCAGCGATGAACGGAGCAGGGAAGGACTGGAGCGCAGACGAGCCGGGGTTGTAGTCCGGCGCGAAGGCCTTACGCAACGCTGTCAAGCCTGCCGAGCCTGCCGACTCGCTATTGCGAAGCACGAGGTAGCCAATGCCACCAATCAGAAGCAAAGTCTTGATGTTCATGGGCGAAGCACCACGCCAACCGTGACGGTGGCAGCTGAGCCCGACGAGTTCGTGATCAAAATCGCGATGTCGGGAGGGAGATCAGCCAGTGCGACAGCCTGCGGCGTTGCTGCCACGAGCACCGTCGTGACGTCGACGAAGAACAAGCGATTCGGCCCGTACTTGCGGAGCACAAACGTCGCCGCTGTCGACGACGTGACCATCGCAACGCCAGAGCTCGCCGTGCTGGCATCAAGCGCGGCAAGCACGGCAGTCGTTGCGCCGTCTGGGCACGACGTCTGAACGACACTACCGACAACGCTGGCTGGGCGCGTGTCTTGCGGGCGAACGCCTGCGTTGCTGTTCATGCGTTGCCCTCCCAATCATCATCGTCATCGGGATCTTCGCCAGCTCGCGGGTCGACGTCCTGCGCGCTGCTGCTCAGCGCTGCCTCTTGCTGCGGGAGCGGGTTGGACTCGTCGCTGGTCTGCAGCACCATCTGTACGCCGTCGTCGAGCCAGAGCCAAACAGCTCCGACGAGGCGCACCGTAGACGTGCTCTCCACCCGCAGCGTGTATAGAGCGCAGTAGTCGTCGATGTCGACGGCGACGACAGGATCACGATACAGGCGAGCAGCGGGGATCTCTTGCTCGTCGGCGACGATACGCTCCCCGTTCGGCGTGAAGACCGTCCGCGACAAGAAGAACCGACACAGTAGGATGTCCAGCGGCGTGGCTGCACCGACGCGCCATTGCACGCGACCGCTGTCAGCTGCGAGAGCTCGCCGCAGCGGCACTCCGCTGAGCAGCCCTTTCGGTGCCGGCAAGCGCGCAGGTACGGCAGAGAGATTCGCCGCGACGGACGCAGTCACAGGGACGGAAAAAACGTCATACTGCGCCAGAACGTGCACAGCTACACACCCATCGTGAGCATCTGGAACGTCACGGTCATCGCAGCAGCCGCGCCGGAGTTGTTGGTGATCACCAAGTTGCGAGTCTCTTGGCCGCTCCAGAAGGCGTAGACACCAGGCGCGTTGTACCCGCTCAGCAGATACGGGTTCGCAGCATCCGAGCCGAACGCGAGATTCGCTGGCATCTGGTCGATCTCTCGCGTGCCGGTCGTCACGACGAGAGACGCGGTGAACAGGCGGAGCGCCACGACCGCGTTGCTGACGTCGAGAGCTTGCGCCCACCATCCCGTCACCACGCACGGATAGCCGCCATTCAACTCCTTCACAGTCTGACTCACGGTCGCGCCGTTGGTCAGATCGGCGATGCTGTAGCTGAGCGAGCGGAGAACCTGCTGCGGGCGAGCGCCCGCAGGTGGCTGGACTGGGCCACCCGGAGCGCGGAGCCACTGGTCAATCGCACGCGCTGTGACAGGGCGGAAGTTGCCCAAAACGCCATTGTAATCTGGAGTCATGTTCATCCTCTGTCAGCCCTGCAGCGTGGGAGCGGAACTAGCAACAGTGCCGCTCCCCCGCTGCAGGGCGATCGTGCGCTCTTAGCCGGGGTTCTGCGTCGAGACGCGGAGGCCCTTGAAGCGCTGGCGAATGGCGATGACCTCGCTGCCGCTGAACTGCGCAGCCTCGCTGTTCCACGCACCAGTCAGGTCGATCGCAGTGCCGACCCGCAGACGGAAGTAGACGTCCTGCAGGGGCGGGAGCACCATGTAGGGGCTGAACACGCTCTTTGAGCACAGCAGGCTGCCGTTGGTCGGGACGCCGTTGATCGCAACCGTGGTAGCCGTGGATGTCGTCGAGATGCCACCAGCCTCAAGGCCGACGCCGTTGGCAGCAGGCCACTCGCACAGGTGAGCGATCGTGTTCTCGGGGCCGGTGCCGCGCTGGTAGGTCCAGCGAATGTTCCGGATCAGCTTGTCGAGGTCGACAGCCCGGCGGATCGGAACAGGCGCGAGCGAGGATGCTCCGCTGGTCGAGTAGATCTCGTATCCGCACGACCAGGCGATGTATGCCTCGTTGACTGGCATGCGTCGGCCCGACGTGTTGTTGGTCTCGTTCTCGGTGAACGCTGCCGTGAAGCCCTGGCCCGCGCTGCCGATCTCGGTCAGGAAGGTCTGCACCACGGAGTTGGCCTGCAGCACACCGGACGAGAGCGCGAAGCCCGCAGTCGAGTAGTAGTCGCTGCTGCTGACATAGAACAGATCGCCAGCGTTGATGACGCGCTCGCCCATCTTGATCGCCTGCATACTCAGGTGCTGCAGGGCGGGGATCTCTTTGATCTGGGACATAGTTTCCTCTTTTCTCTTTGGCGCTCTTGCGCCACTTTGCAACCGATCGGGTGCGACGTGGGTGTCAGTGGACGTCAAGCGCCTGACTAGAAGGTGGTGAGCGAGCCGTTGATGTCAGAGCGGTCGAAGTAGCTGCCGGACATTTGGCTCATGTCGCCGCGCTCGAAGTAGAGCCCTCCAGCGCCAGATTCAGGAGCCTCAGCAGTGGGATTCGGCAGAGCTGCCGGCTTCTTGACCACAGCGCTGCGGATCGCCTCGCCAGCGAGAGCGTTGACGCCGCCGAAGATGGCGAAGATCTGCAGAGCCTTGCCGACCTTATCGGCCATGCCTCCCTTGCCGTACTTACGGAGCGCCCAACCGGCACCGAAGGTCACACCGGCCGGGAGGACGGCTGCGACCTTCGGGTTCTTGGCGCGAAAATCCGAGAAGAACTGCGTGCTGTTGGCGAACGCAGAGACTGCGATAGCACCAGCTGCGCCGATCACGGTCGGAGCAACATCGAGCGCGAGCGCCCCGCCGCCGCCGCCGCCGCCGCCGAACGGGTTATGCGCGCTACGGCGCTTGCCGCCGCGGCGCTTGCCGCCGCGCCACTTGCTCGGGTTGGACGCCTTGACGCGCGTGAATCGAATGGCCATGTGGTGTCTCCATGCGGCATCACAGAGGGCCGCGTGAAGTCAACACTGGCTTGGGTCAGATCTTAGTCAAGGCGATTTGGAGCAAAAACTTCTGAGCGCCAGGAGTTAGTCAACGATTCCGCGATCTTCGACGTGCATGTTGCCGCCGTGGATCACAAGCGTCTTGTCGCCAAGAGAGTAGATCGTCGGCAAGACACCAGAGTCCTCACCGAACTTGTGCGTGAAGTTGGTCGGCTTGTGGCCCTTCGGCGCGTAGTATTGGATCTTCTGCGCCTTGCCCAACTGCACCAGTCGCTCCGTACCTGTGAGCCCGGGGATGTTTGCCACGCGATCGACCAACGCCTCGTTGCCTTGCGCAAAGGACTCGAAGTCTGCGCGTGCGGCGCCCATTCCATCTTCGTCATCAAGCAGGCGCTCCATCTCATCAAGATCGGCCTCGACACCAAGCACCTCGTCGTGCTCGAAGACCATCCACTCCTCGGGGTCGCACTCATCTTCATGCAGGCAGAAGGAGATCAACTCATCCGCGTTGCCGAAGAACGCCAGCTTGCGGGCATCGTGGTAGGCGACGAAGTCATCAGGGCCTGCACAGACGCGCCACGCTGCTGCAGCGAGCTGGAGGTTCAGCTTGGTGTCGCCTGTCTCGTACACGATCGCTCGAGTGCCTTCGTCGTCGTCGTCGTCGTCGTCGTCGTCGTTGCTGCCACCTGGGTTCGCTGCTGTGTGGCGCCCCTGGCCCGAGATTTGCGCAGCCAGCGCTTCACCGATCTTGGACCCAGCAGAGTCGACGAAACGACCAAACAAGTTGTCAGTGTCACTCACAGAACCCTCCGATTGCCTAGCGGCGTGTGATCAGAAACATGCCAAACAGGACAGCGAAAATGGCGCTTGCGCCGATGGTGCTTGCGCCGATGGTTCCCGCCCTCGCTGCATCCTTGACCGCCTGATCAAAGCGGTCCTCACCCTCTTGATTCGTTTCGGTCGTCTTGTAGCGCCTTGCTGTGCCTTTGACGTTGAGCCATGTTATGAAGTCCGCAGGTGCTCCGGCTGCCTTGAGGTCATCAAAGGCCTCCTTGAACTGCGAACTGAGGAACGTGTGATCCCCGCAGACATCCTCAAGCCTCGGCATGTTAGTGAAGTAGTTGCCGAAGAAGTCTAGGTCATCCTCGCTTGGTGTTCCTGTCAGCCAGGCATTGATCGTGCAGTATTGCCAACTGCTCGGCAACAGGTAGGCAGAGACCAACTGCATGATCTCCTGCATCTCGTTGGCGTCTTGAACCTTCGAGTTGCCGTACTTTTGGCGCAGCGTGAGGAACGCAGTCTGCGCTGATCCTTGGCTCATACCTGCCATTGCTGAGCTGTGCGCCATGCCGACACCTAGAGACTCGAACGGGTCAGTGCTACATCCACACATCACGGCTCCTCTCGCGTGCCAAAGGCCGATCCTAGCGCCTCGCTCAACATCTCGCCCACGCAGATGGCACACCCGAGCAGAACGTCCTCTGCTACGGACCCTGGCGGGGTCGACGTAGCTAGCCCGTTCGTGTTGCTGCCGACCATGGGCAGCAGCGGCCCGTGCTCGGCAGCGACAATCTCAGCATGTGCTTCGTTCTCGCTCACGTCCGCCTCCCCAAGAACCAGCCTGCTGCCAGCGCCGCTGCGAGTTCCCACGTCGACCAGGTGCGCGCGGTTGGCTGCACAGGCTGTATGCTGCCAACCATCCACTCCCGCTCCGAGTCCTCGACGGGGTCGAACTCACGCCATGCGCCGTTCATCGCAGGCGCTTGGTAGGCGATCCAGATGTGTTTGGCTGTGTTGTCTGGCCGGTATGCGAAGCGAAACTGCACAGGGATACCCACCGCTCGCATCATAGCTGCTGCAAGCAGAGCTAGATCGTCACAGTCCCCGCCGAGTCGCGCCGTCTGTCGAGGATCGCGGAAGATCTCTCCAGGCTCCCGCCGATAGGGCCGCGAGCGAACAAAAGCACAGATCAACGCAGTTGCCTGAGTGGCGTCGTTGCCGGCCCTCTTGATCAGCGTGAGCGTCAGATCCTGGATCTGCTCACTCGCGGCAAAAGTCCATGCCGCAGCGTCAATAAGAGCGTGCTTGTCTGCCACGCCCGAGGGGCCTAGACGAACTGGGATGGACACATACTCGGTCATGCCTCACCCAGTCCCTCTCTTACCCTTACTGGCTCGTCTTCTGCTGCTGACGACGGCGAACGGCGTCGAGGATGCTCAGAGTCTCATCTTGCGCCAGTTCGGGCGCCTGCGCAAGGGCAGGGGCTGGCGGCCGCTGCACATGTTGCACAGGAGGGGGCGCTTGCTCGTCGCCCATCAGCCTGCGCTGCACCTCGGTTGCCAGCGCGGGATCTTGTGCGACCCTCGCAAACAGACGGTCGGCCCGAACGCTGACGTTGTCATCGTCGCCGTCATCGTCATCGTCGCGGCCTCGCCGCTTGGCTAGCACGCTCTGCAACATCGGCAGCATCTCAGGCTTGGCCTGACCAACCAGCGCAAGCAACCCTGCTTGCATCATCGGGTCGAGATCGTCATCTTCCTCGGGGGCATCATCCGAGAACATGTTCCTCATTTTTTCCATGAGTCGCATCTGATTGAACAGCTGCACCATGGGGTCGATCTCTGGTCGCTCAGCCTTCGGCTGCGTCAGCAGTTGCATGGCCTGCTGCTGAGCATTCTGGAGCTGCGTGGTCAGGAACGTGACCAGTTGCTCTTGGCTGCGGTCACGAGGACTGTCGCGACGTTCTGCCATCGAGATCAAGATCCGCTCAGTCTGCTTAGCGCTGCTCTCGATCAACCCGAGCATCGAAGCGACGGCAGGGTCGGGAGCTGTGCTGGTCGGTGGCCGAAGCGCCGCTAGGATCACAGGAAGCGCCGAGATAGCAGCTGTGATCATCGCTTGCTTGTTGGCGAGATAAGCCGCGCGATCTTGGCGCATCTTCTCCTCACGCCTATCTTCGCGCTCGCGCTCGATCTGCTCGCGCTTCTCCTCGCGCAGCCTGCGATCCTCCTCGCGCTTCTCCTCGCGCAGCCTGCGATCCTCCTCGCGCTTCTCCTCGCGCTCAAGACGCTGCTGCTCGATCTTGGCTTGCTCGCTCATCTGGCGGTGCATCACATCAGATGCGCTCTCGGGCTGTGTCTGCCGAGCGCCGATCAGCACAGGAAGCAGCTGCTGCATCAACGCAGCGATGCTCGCTGAGGAATCAGACGTGACCGGCGTGCTCATCTGTGGCTGAGGAGTTGGGGGACCGACGTGGTCAACTCGCATGAACTCCTCATGCTCGATCTCTCGTCCTGCGTTGTTCAGACAGAGAGGGATCTGCCGATAGGTGGAGCGGCCGTGGCGCGTCTCCAACTCCTCTGGCGCGAGCCGATGTGGCAAGCGGGTCAAGAAGATCCACTGACCATTGACGGACGTGTAGAGACGCTGCGGCTGGCTTGGCCAGTCCACAGCGGTCAAGTTGGCACGCTCGACCTCGTCTGGGTTCAGCACTTCCTTGTGGATTGTCGACGTGATTGTGGTGCGTGTCTTGTCTCCAACCTCGGTGTCTGCCCCCAAGTCGCCCGCTACTCGCCGTCCTAGATTTCCTGCCATTGTCGTCACCTCCGGCCACGAAGGTAGTCCACGGTGACGGGGCGTGCAAGCGCTTCTTGCGTAAGAGCTCGCAGCGTGCATAGTGGCGGGAAGCTCGCGCGCGCGGGCGCATAATGCGCCCGCGCGCGCGAGCTTCCCAGGAGAGCCTGTGCTTAGGCCACACCAGATCCGCCAGAAGGGACAGATCTTCCGTGCTTGGAACAGCGGCACAAAGCGTGTGCTCGCGCAGGCTGCTACGGGATCGGGCAAGACCGTCCTTGCAGCAGCTGTGGCGCTTGAGATCTTGAACCACGGCGACCGTCTGCTCTATCTGGTGCCTTCGATTGAGGTTTTGGATCAGACCCGGACAAAGCTCGAGAGGCGCAATCTCCGCGTATCTACCTACGAGCAGACGAAGAAACAGCCGCTCTCGAGACGTTGCGTCTTAGGCACTGTGCAGACTTTTGCTCGGCGTGGAGATCCCATCCCTGGATGGCTACCGACGCACATCTTCGTCGACGAAGCGCACCTTATGCTCGATCATCTCATGCGGGCCGTGACGCGCTATCCTGACGCTAAGGTGCTCTGTCTGACTGCTACTCCAGAGCGATACGACGGTAAGTCATTAGCTCCCATCGCTGATGTGATCTTCCCTGGTCCTCCGATTATCGACATGATCAACGCAGGTTGGTTGTGTCAGATGCAGTTGATCCGCTTCTCTGCGCCACTTAGGCGCAAACTCAGCCCTGCCGAGTGCTTCAGAATGTGGAAAAAGCACGCAGATGGCAGGATGACGATCGGTTTCCTTCGATCAAAGACTATGTCGAAAGCCGTTGCAGCCGAGTTCTTGCGCAACGGTGTTCCTGCGTTGCATGTGGACGAAACAGCCCCGAAAGCTGTGCGATCTGACGCGCTCGCGGCCCTGCGCGAAGGTCGGATCAAGGCCTTATTCAACGTCGGCCTTTTCACGCAAGGTCTCGACATTGAGCCAGTATCGTGCGTGATTCTCGAAAGAGAGACGCAGTCGGTCTCTCGATACCTGCAGATGGTTGGACGCGGAGGTCGGAAGTCGCCGCTCAAGCAGGACTGTATCGTGCTCGACCTAGCTTCGATGGGGTCGGGGAACCACTGGGCCTTCGGTGAGCCCTGGATCGATCGAGAGTGGTCCCTAACCGAGCGGAACAAGCCACGGAAGGCTCGCTCGACAAAGACGAACCCGTGAGCTAGCATGTTAGGAGTGCGAAGCCTGAGGATACACATGGACACCATCGAGAACGTGATCAACCTCTACACCTACGTCGGGCCTGGTACTTTCGTCCTTGTCCACATCGTCAGAGACTCCATCGGGACTCCGCGACAGGGTGACAGGCGTGCTCAGGTCATCCACCGCGTGCTGCTCCGCACATGCTCTGTCGTGACGGGTGCTGCCCTAGGCTACCTCCACACCCCCACTGTACTGGGGGCGATGGCTGGACTCTCCGCTGGTGGCCTCAACGCCAGCGTCGTTGCCTGGGTGCGTGGTCGCTTCCGCACCCAGGAAAATCAGGACTAGCTAGGCTCGTTCTTGCACTCCTGGCAGTCATGCTCTGAAGCACCGCACCGAGCCAATCTCTTTCATGGTCGTACTCACGCCACCATGCGACTCTGCTCGGACCACAACTCCCGACGATCTGTCACCCCTCCCAAACTTGCAATCGTCCTTCGCTAACGACGCGCTTTGCAGCTTTGCTCCACCGCTTAGTGGCCACCACATCTACACCATGCGTGCAGTTAGGCGCCACAGTCTGCGCTGCCCAGACCATGATCTGCTCCAGCACCACGGCCACATCGTGAGCATACGTCACTGGCGCAAGCAGGATGAACTCGTCATGGACTGAGTGAGGCATCGTAGCCACGCGCAGCACGCCAGAGCCGCACTCGATCGCTCGGCGCAACTCGTAGGCGCACAACTTTGCAGCGTCGGCGGTGCCGCCCTGGAATGGCTGATTCGCCATCACCGTGAAGCTACAGCCAGCTCGGAGGCGCCCGCTCCACGGCTGCTCGAACGTGACGTTCTGCCGCGCCATCCTCGCGATCTTGTCCCAGTAGGGACGCACTTCGCTCCACGTCGAAGCCCACAGCTCGCGCATGGCTGGCACGTTGGCAGGATCGATCAAATGGTCAACATGGTAGTTCTTCGCGCTGTGCATGAACCTGTCGGTTCCCATCTTCGTCATCCAGCCGAAGTTTGCAGGCTTCGCGATGCCGCGTGCGTTCTTCATCCGCTGATCGCCAGCCTCGACGCCTGCTGCGACTGTCTCATACGGCAGATTCAGCACCTTCGCGCCGAAGTGGGTATGGACGTCTATGTTGTTAGCAAATGCCGTACCCATGTCGGAGAAGCCGAACCAATCGACGCAGATTGACGAAAAGTGACACAACTCTGCGGCCTTGAAGTCGGCAACAACGAAGCAATAGCCAGGTGGGGCCTCAAACAACTCGCGCCAGCCCTCGTCCTTCGGCCACTGATGCACAGGCGGGCGAGCACAGGACGTGCGACCTGTGCTCACCAGAGAGCGCCAGCGTGGATAGACCACGTCGCGACCACGGATCTGATCCAGATAGGTGCTCTGATACTTGATCAGGCGAGCGCGATCCGTGAGCGCCTGCAGCGCCGGATCTCGACATAGCTCAAGCACATCCTTCCCAACAGACACCCCTTTTGATGTCAGATAGCGCGAAACATCGCGCGCCTGTGCTGTCAGGTCGGCAGTCACTGCCGCCTGCACGGCTTTCTGATCCATAGATCCGTTTGCCCTGACGAACCCAGCATCGCGACAGCGTGCGTTGATTGCGACGATCTGTTGCTCAATGCGTAGCGAGAGATCAAGCACGGAGTTCTGATTGACTGGGAACCCCGTCACCTCCTGCGCTCGGATCGCGAAGGCTGAACGACACTCGTGGATGAGCGCAGGGACAGGCTTGCTGAATCGCTGCATGTCGCGAGCGAGCATAGCTCGGGCAACGGCAAGGTGTGTCTCTGCGTCCTTCCGCGCATACTCCACCGCTTCTGGCGGCCACCCCGCCATCGGGACGTGCAGAAGTTCGACGTAGCGCATACGCCATGTGTCCGCACTCTTGTCGAGTTGGACGCCAAGAAGATCATGAGCAACCGTCGCGAGCGAAGTGTAGCCGGCTGCGTCGTCAGGTAGCTTTTCAGTGGCGATGAGGTATAGCGTCTGCCAAATCATCGCACACAGACCGCGTCCTTCGTCAAGCAGTTTGTAGATCTTCGGCGTCAGATCCGGCCACGCCTCGATGATGCACTGTAGATCGAAGGCGAGATTGAAGCTCACGATCACAGCGCCGTCGAGCAACCGTTCTACGGCTTCTTTCGTCCCACTCTCGCGACAATGGAGAACAACAGCTGACACGCCATCGGACAGGGACACGCAGACTGGCACGCCTTGCGGGCGCTCACCCTCGCGAGGGACAGAAGTCTCGAAGTCCAGGCCAACCCACGGCCCCTGCCCGATAGTGTAGGACAGCATCGATCAGCCTCCGAACGCAGGCGCTGGCTCGAAGCGCGTCTCAAAGATCGGGTTGCCAGCGCGGCTCATGCGGTTCTTCGGATAGCAGCGCGCCATCACGCGCATACCCGCACCAGCGCACGAGCCCGTGCCGAAAAGGGCGAAGATGACTTGGTCTGCAGCGGCGATGTGCTGCGGTGTCCAGATCTCTCCGCGCGACCAGAGGGCCAGGTGCTCCGAGTTCAGACCGAACGGCGCGAACTGCGCAACCAGTTGCTCCCAACTGATTCCCGATGTGCTCGTCGGCGCTAGCGCACGCACCAGCGCGGCGACTTCGCGCTTTCCCGCGTCGGGGAACTGGTACGAGATCCATACGTTGACGCCCGACCCTGGGCGATGCACAGGACTCGCCACCACTTCCCACTCAATCCGCAGGAAGTTGCCCTTGCGGTTGGTGAAGTCGGCCGCTCGAAGAACGAGGATGTGATCCCCCTCCGCCAGACTCGGGTGCCTTGTGATCGCGGGGTCGGCTGCTGCGGTCCCTGCGAGCATCGAGCGCGTGTCGATGGGCGGCGTGCTGTAATAGCCGCCGGAACTGGCGTTAGGCTGTTGCCAGCCTTGCTGCTGCATCGGAGCCTGCGGGGCTTGCTGCGGCATCCCTTGCCAACCCTGCTGCGGCGGCGTCGGGGCTTGCTGCGGCGTCCCTTGCCAACCCTGCTGCGACGGCGTCGGGGCGTGCTGCGGGGCTTGCTGCGGCATCCCTTGCCAACCCTGCTGCGGCTGCGTCGGGGCTTGCTGCGACTGCCCCGGGGGCGGAGTCCAACCCTGCTGCGGCGGCGTCGGGGCTTGCTGCGACTGCCCCGGGGGCGGAGTCCAGCCCTGCTGCGGCGGCGACCACGCGGTCGGCTGGCTAGGTGCTTGATTCGTCTGATTGCTCACGATCACCTCCAACTTGCGAAACAAAGGCGCTCCGGCACCCCTGTCGACGTCTGGCGATACAGCGCGTCCCTACGCGCCTTGTCCAGCAGTTTATCGAGTTCGGTCGTCCCCGCTAGCACGCGGACCTCGATCACGTCCGCGTGTTGACCCTGGCGGTGTGTTCTACCGACCAGTTGCTCCCATTTAGCACCACGCCCAGGAGGAATCAACACTAGGTTGCGCGAGAAGCGCTGCATGTTGATGCTCTCGGTGTGTGCATCGATCGACAGACAGATCGACGAGTGTCCTGGATCTGTCTCGGGATTCGAGTTCGCACCATACACACGCAGGCCCCTTGCGCCCAACTGATCACCGAACGGGATGCCTTGATACCACACCAACCACGGCTGTTTGTGCCTTGCCACAAACGATACGACGAAGTCAACCATGTAAAAGTCGAGCCAGACGCATTCACTTCCTGGCTCGATCAGAGCCTCCTGCTCCTTCCACGCCACATAGGCCTTCTCTAGCTCAGATTCAGGCCCGCGTGTTTCCAGCGCAATCCGCATCGTCTGTTCGATCAGCCCGCGTGAGTCGTAATCGTATCGGGACTCCGTCTCGATCTCGCTGCGAAGCAACTTGCTGTAGTGCCCGCGCGCACTGAGCCAGTGCTTCCTCTGCTCGTCTGTCGTCGAGGCAGGCCATACGGTGCGGAAAAAGTAGCCGCATGTGATAGTCAGCAAACACGATGCCCGCTGCGCGTCGTCCAACAACGGAATGCCGTCGAGGTTGTCGCCTGTGTTGCGGACGTAAGTTAGTGCGCTTGCGATCAACTCTGTCGGGATCAGCGGAAGGAGCTTTATCTCGATGGATGCGTCGCAACTGGTGCCTGCTGCTACATGCACCCCAGGACACCACGCCAGGCGGTGTGCCCACGCTTCGCGGAGCGCGCTTCTTCGCTGACTGGTGCTCAGGCTCCACATGTCTAAGTGTGGGTAGTAGAGCCGCCACATGCTAGCCACTGCTGCCCAGTCATGATGAGACGGCTGCCCATCAGCGTCCAGACACTGCGCAATTCTCGCGTGCTCGATCTGGAAGCGCGGCCGTGGGTAGGGCGACCCCGATCCAAGAGCTAGGTCGAACAAGTGCGAGAACTGCGCCATCTGGCGATCGTAGAACGTACCGCTAAGCGCAACGAACATCACCGCGGGATGCTCCGTGAGAAACCGCGTCAAGCGTCGTGTGCGATTCGATCCGATGTCCTTCAGGGCGTGTGCCTCGTCAGCTACGATCAACAGTCTGTCGTCAGGCCATCCGCGCGCTGCGGCCTTGAGAGCTTCTGGCTCACCAAGCTTTTGACGGCTGATCGCATCGTAAGACATGATCTCCACTGACCGGACGTGAAAGTCCTTTCTAGCCTCGATGAGATCGGTCTCGAGTTGCGCCACTGCCCCCGGGCGAGTCAGGATGATGGTGTGCTCAGCACCGAGCGCTGTGCCCGTCAGCAAGGCAATCAGTGTCTTGCCGTGCCCAACGCCGATCGGACCAACGCCGCCGCGCATCGTCACAAACTCTGCGATGGCCGCAAGCTGAACTGGGCGCAACTCTCGCGATGCGCCCACGCGCGTGAGAAAGGCCGCAAGGCCGTCGAGTGCCGCGTGCGAGAAGGGCAACTGGCAGATTCTTTCGATTTCTGACTGCTGACCCTCTCGCACGCGACCCTCCGAATCGCCACCTAGCTACGGCGGCGGATGATGAACTCGAACTCACCCGAACCCAGACCGCGCATCAAACGCATCACATCCTCGGCCATGCGCTCCAGATGCTGCAGCGTTGCTGCATCCTGCGAAGCGACCGGAGCGGCAGGCGAGAGCGGCGCAGCGGGCGGCGCGGCGGGCGCAGCGGGCGGCGCGGCGGACCATGGCGCAGCGGGCGGCGCGGCGGGCGCAGCGGGCGGCGCAAGCGGCGCGGCGGACCATAGCGCAGCGGGCGGCGCAAGCGGCGCGGCGGGCGCAGCGGGCGGCGCGGCGGACCATGGCGCGGCGGGCGCAGCGGGCGGCGCGGGCGGCGCGGCGGACCATGGCGCGGCGGGCGGCGCGGCGGGCGCAGCGGGCGGCGCGGCGGGCGCAGCGGACGAGGAGGCGGCCGACGAACCCATCCGAAGCAGGAGACGAAGATCCGCGAGGATCTGCGCCTTGCTCGCACCCTCGATCAACTGCCCGTGCGCGAAGGCATCCGACGCGGCCTGATACGCACCGAACCAGGGGGCGCTGGCCGACGAGAGGACCAGGTTCTGGTGCGCTCGCTTCAGATCGCGCACACCCATCTCAAGGGCGTCGGCTCCGCTCGGCAAGATGATCGGCTCCGCTGCCTTGGGCTTGCGCGTCTTGGCCGGTTGCGTGGCGTTCGCCTGCGGCTGCGGCTGCGGCGCCACCGACACAGGCGGGGGTGTCGGTTGCTGGCCCTGTGTGCGGAGCCACGCCAAGTAGGATTCGTGCTGCTCGAGCGGGACATGATCTGGGACCGATGGCGTGGTCGGCACAGGGTTAGGCGTCTGCCACGGAGCCGCCACGGCGGGCTGCAGAGCTGCCTGTTGCACGTCGACCACAGCTTGCGGCTGCCACGGAGCCGCCACGGCGGGCTGCAGAGCTGCCTGTTGCACGTCGACCACGGCTTGCGGCTGCCACGGAGCCGCCACGGCGGGCTGCGGAGCTGCCTGTTGCACGTTGGCCACTGCTTGCGTCTGCCCGCTGGCCGCCACAGCGGGATGCGGAGCTGCCTGTTGCGCGTTGACCACTGCTTGCGGCTGCCACGGAGCCGCCACGGCGGGCTGCGGAGCTGCCTGTGCCGCGTCGACCCCTGCTTGCGGCTGCCATCCTGGTGGCGTGAGACCCGCCCAGATGTTCGTCGACATGAAGTCTCTCCCTTGCGGCAAGCGCGCGTTGCGCCATGCCGAGCATTGCGATGAGTACGGACACGCCCCACCAAAGGCCGTGCAAGCCTCACCCACCTTCGCGATCACATCCTCGGGGTTCGGCGCGTTGCCAACTTCCCACAAGTGATTGATCTCCAACCGTTGTTTGTCAAGCAAACGGTGCGCATGTTCTTCGTTCTCGACGGTGACGTGCTGCATCACTGGCATGACGCGATCGGTGCACAGCACGATCTCGCGATACACGAACGGGTAGCGCGGTGCCAACACAGCCGTCAAGGCAACGACTGGCATCTCCATCAACGACGCTGCGTCTTTGACGTGACTCTTGGCAGCGCCTGTCTTCCAGTCAGAGACTACCGTGCCGCGATCAGACACATCGCACACGTCCGCAAGCACCTTGACTGGGAGGGGCAGACCCGACACAGCCCCAACCATCTTGTGTTCGACGAAGCGCGATGCGTTAGGGCGCAGAAGTGCGCGGTCAATCTCGTTCTTGACGATGAGCGCCTGATCCATGCGCCTAGAGAGCCACTTCGTAGCCGCTGCATCGCCGCCCAGGTCTTTGATCCACAGTTGGATCGATGCGCTATCGCGTGGGTTTCTCGCCACACACTCCCGCAGCGACCACTGCCGTCCGAGCAGAGCAAACGCCATCATCTCGTGTGTGACCACTCCACGACCAGCGTACTTGTTCGCACCGCGATCGATGCGCATGACGCTGCTGTAGTAGAGACGTCGCGGACACACAGCAAGTGAGTCCAGTGCTGACTTGCTCACATAGCGGAACGGATGGCGCCCTGCTGTGATCACGCTGCACCCTCGTCGTCCAGGTCGCTCGCCGGCACAAGGCCGAGATCGGGTGCCCACGCGGCGCTGATGCGAAGCCCATGCAGCACCGCTAGCGCACCGACCACGATGTCACACGCAGCCTCATCGTCGTCGGGCAGCTCTGCGAGCAGCCGCGCGCGCATGAGCAAGCCGAGTCGTGGAACCTCAGGCACAGCAACTAGAGCAGGCGCTACGACCTCTGAAACGCAACAGCGCGCCTCAGACTCTTTGACCTGAGCCTTGAGTTCAGCGATCTCACGATCGCGATCTTCGACCCGGGCCGTGAGGTCAGCGATCTCACGATCGCGATCTTCGACCCGGGCCGTGAGGTCAGCGATCTCACGATCGCGATCTTCCACTTGCTCCTGGAGCTCGACGATCTGCTGCGCTGTCGCGAGAGAGTCCTCGATCTCTTGGGAATCGCGTGCGATCTCGTCAGCGGCCGTGAACGCATCCTCCATCTCCTGGAGCTTGCGCTGAAGATCCAGCGGAGCCCACGCGCTAACTGCGCGCCGGAGCTCCCCGAGCTCGAAGATTGCTTGCCCTGTCGTCATCATCTCCCACCTCCGACGTGCGGTGTGACACAGGCACTTGTGCCCTGTCAACCCCCAAAGTGAACATTATGCGACACTATTGACACGCAGAGACCTCTGGTTCAGCGTACGCAGGCGGAGGTGCTGTGTACGCCATAACTTTGCAAAGATTTCATGAGGCTTGGCCAGCGGAGCCAGGAAAGACGGCGCCTGCTCTGCCTGTCGTCACGCTGCAGGAGGCGTTTGGCGGAGTCTACGACGACTGGCGGCACATCTGGCCAGGGTACTGCGTAGCTGCCGATGGTAGCCTGATCAACCCGATGCCTCGTGTCAGGGTAGACGCTGCGCCTGCGCTCAAGGCCTCAGGGGTGACAGCCTACATTTCATGCCTGATCGCCGACATCGACGGCGCAGAGCACAAGGCGTCAGACGCCTGGCGATCTCTGATGGTCCAGCGCTTCAACGCGCTGCCGCCTCATGCGTGGTATGCAACGCGAGGTGGGTTCCGCGTCGTGATGCTTCCCGATCATCCGATCTCGCTTGAGGAATGGGAGAAAACCCGAGATGGCTTCTGGGAGTTGCTACGCTCGTGCGGCGTCTACCCTGACACGAACTGCTCATCGTGGACGTGGCTATACGCGCTGCCCTATGTGACCCGAGAAGACAGCGGAGAGGTACTGCGCTTGCCGTCTGACTGGTCGCGGCTCGCGCCGATCTCGGCATCGTGGCTGCGTTCGATCGCCAAGACAGTATCCACGCGCGAGGCGCTTGGCGGCGCAGCAGCAGCGAAGCCAGATCTGCGAGAGGGTGTGATCTTGGGCGACTCGGAGCGAACGCAAGGCCTGATGCGCGTGGCAGGCAAACTGCGCGCGCAGGGCCTGTCTGGCGACGTGATCGAGGCAGCGCTACTGAAGATCAACGAGACGCAGTGTCGGCCCCCTCTGCCTGAGGCCAAGGTGATCGGCATGGCGCGCTCCGTTGGCCGGTACGAGACCAGCGGGTCGATCGCGCCGGTCACAGGCTCCGTCGCGGTAGCGCCGACTGCGCAGATCAGCGTCGCTTCCGACGCACTCGACACGCAGGTGCTAGCGCAGGCGAGGAGAGAGCAGCGCTTCTTCGAGCTCAGGCAGTCACTATCGGACGCGCTGGCAGCAACCGTGGCGCAAGAGACATCGCCTCAAGACGGGTGTCTGTTCCGCCGCGGGAGTGACATTGAGTTCGCTAACATACTAAAGAAAGCCATCCAGAAAGACTCGGTTAGCCCTGTCGCTGCGTCCGGCGTGATCTGGCGGTTCAGTCCCATACGTCAGGTCTGGGAACTGATCCCTGACACGATGCTCCACAGCCTGCAAGACTCGCTAGACGGCGAGAAGGTGCTGATCGGGTACGACAAGAGCGGCACGCCAACGACTCGTCCTGTAAATCTCACCAAGGCCAAGCGAGAGGCATCTGCTAGCGTGCTGAAGGACTCCGCCGAGATCTTAGGTTTCTTCGATCACCCCAAGGCTGGTGCTCCGTTTCAGAACGGCGTGCTCAGTGCTGATGGATCTGGCGTGACCTTGACGCCGCATCGTCCAGAACATCGGCTACGCTGGCAGTTCGACTTTGCCCTTGAGGGTGCTGACGCTGTCCCTGTCGATTGGCTAGCTGGACTTTCGCGCATCTTCGCACACACCGAGAACCCCGAGTCACAGATCCAACTGCTGCGGGAGTGGATAGGCTTGAGCATCATGGGGCTCGCTACCTCCCCGATCTGCAGCAAGGCGATCCTCTGGCTCGGTGGCGGCAACAACGGCAAGAGCAAGACGATCGAGATCATCGCTGCGCTGCACCCGCCTGGAAGCGTGGTCTCGATCGACCCGCAACGGATCAGCGACCCTTACTATGCAGCACAGCTAGACGGAGCTGCCATCAACATGGTTGCAGAGGGTAGCAGTGACAACATGGTGAAAGCAGAGAAGTTCAAGGCTGCGATCACAGGTGACGTGCTGCCTGCGCGACATCCATACGGACGCCCGTTCTACCTGGTCAACAAGGCGGGCTTCTTGATCGCGATCAACGAGCTGATGGCAGTCGCCGAGCACACCCCGGCCTTCTGGCGCCGATGGTGTGCGCTCAGCTTCAACCGGCGCTTCTTGCCACACGAGGAGGATCACACATGGCACATCCGCGTGATCCGCAACGAGTTGCCGGCCGTTGCTCTCTGGGCTGTCCAGGGAGCAAGCGACGCGATCAAGCGCGGACGCTTGCATGAGTGTCCAACGTCGGCAAGACTCGTAGCCCACTGGCGGAAAGAGACCGACCAGGTGGCTACGTTCGTCGAGGATGTCTGCGAGATCACAGCTCCGACCGTCGACCAGGGCACTGACCTGATGACCCTTTACACCACCTACACACGCTGGGCGTCTGTGGTCTCGGCAGCGCGCCCTCTTGCGCTGCGAAACTTCTCTGTGCGCTTGGAGCAGGTAGGCGTGAAGACGTCAGGCAAGATCAGATCTGCGTCAAACCGGCGCTTCGCTAGCGTCAGGGTGGTCAACCAGCAGTTCTGACGCACTCGGGGGATCACCTCATCGCACCTCTACAGTGCCCAAAGATCACCCCATCTGCACCCCATCTGCACCTCATTATCGAGCTAAGTGTTTGATTTCACTAAGCCGCACCTCTAAACAGGGGTTTTGCAAAACCCCATGAAGCCCGAAGTCCACAAGATCTTAGAAACTGCCACTTTAGAGGTGCATTCAATAAAGTCAAAGACTTAGCTCAATAATGAGGTGCAGATGAGGTGATCTTCGGGCACTTTAGAGGTGCAATGAGGTGATCCTAGGGACGAGAGGCCTTGTTCTGCGCACTCGGTTTCCGGCACTTTTTGACGGTTTCTGCGCACGACGCGCGAGGCCTTGTTCCGCGCACTCGGTTTCCGGCACTTTTTGACGGTTTCTGCGCACGACGCGCGAGGCCTTGTTCTGCACGGTCCTCGATGGCAACTGAAGGAACTGTGGGCGGACAGCGCCTCGCGCCGGGGGCTGGGCGCGCGCAGGCCCGTGATACGCCCTTGGCGGGGGCGCAACCTTCTGGAGGGCGCGCAAGTGACCGCGTGCGACCCACGCAGAGACAGCGCTTGACGACATTCTACAGCCTTGTCACGCTCCACCGCACCCGCCCCCACCGGCGGCTCAGGAGCCCCCAGCCATGACCGACCTGCCCAGCCACCGCCCGCTGCGCATCGACGCCCTCGAGCGCCGAGACCGCATCGAGCTCGAGCACATCCTCAGCGAACTCGCCGAAGCCGAGCGCATGGTGGTCGCTCTCACATACGCCGCGGCCAACTGCGAGATCGTCGCGGGCCTCCTGCGCGATCTCCCCAGCGATGCGGGGGCCGACGTCCGCGAGCACATTGCGAAGGCGGCCGAAGTGGCGACGGCGGAGCTTGATGCCCTGCACGACCCCTTCTGCCTCGACGACTGGAGCAGCGAGGCCGACGCCGCTACGCTGCGGCTCCGCGAATTCCTCGGCGCCTGGTATGCGCGCACGTCGTCGGCGGAGGGCTGAGCGGTGGCTGTGGACCAGTTCACGTTGAGAGAGAGGTCCTCACCCTGACCCTGTGCAAGCGTCAAAGGAGCGAACAGATGGACCGCCGTGACGATCTTCGCCTGCAGCTGCAGCGCGACCTCCGCCGCCTCGCCGACGCGCTTGATGAGCACTTCGATGAAGACCTCGACGAGTACGTTTATGGCGACCAAGGACTCTACAAGGCGCGTGAGACGGCGTGCGCATGGCTCGAGGTCGCTAACTGCTCTAACCCTCGCTGCAGCTTGTACGACTCAGGCGCCCATGTGCTCGCGGCCGCTATCGGCCTCCACATCTGCGACCACGCCCGCAAGCACACGGTGGGGTGTTGAATGATCGACCGGTACGCACTCAGAGTGGAGTCCCGGCGCATCGTTGCCGCGGCGCTTGAGCAGATCGCAACGCAGCTGTGTAGCTGCACGCGATCTACGGACGCTACGTTGTCCACCGTCGAGCTGTTGGTCGACGACTACCTGAAGGCGCGTGAGGACGACTGGCTGAAACCCATGGGCCTCAACGGTCTCGGCGGGTGCCTGGAGGCGCGCCACGATGCCGCGCGCGATGCCATGGGCTACGCCTTTGCGCGCTACCTTGAGCGCGAGCTCGACCGCCACCAACCCATGAACAAACTGGAGCGCTGAGCCGATGTGCCCCTGCGTCAGCGTCGACCAACTGGAGGCCGCGTGAGCGACCATGTCGTAGAAGCTCGCCTCGACGCCCTCGGCGTCCTGCTCGGCCCGCAGGGCGGCGATCTGGGCGTCGAGCTGCGGGCGAGGCTCGGCTACTTGGTGCAGGCCGAGGGGCGCCTGCGCGACGCCTACAAACACCATCGCGAACTGCGGGCGCTGCCCGTCTGCGGCAGCGACGACCTCGCGGACGCGCGCGGCGAGGTCGACCAGGCTCGCAGCGCCGTCGTCGACGCGGTCGCCCACATGACCGACGTCGTCGACCGCTGCCTCGACCTCTACCAAGCGCTTCACAGCGTGCTCAAGGTGCCGTTCTAACATGAACCAGCGCGAGCGCTCATACCGCGTCTGCGTCTTGGCGGCGGGCCTCCGCCACATGCAGTTCCCTTTTGGCGGGGTCGCCCATCGCTTTGCCGGCGCGTTGGCGCTGCTCGAGGACTTCGAGGCGGCCTCTGGCACTGGTGTCGCCCACGACGCTGACGGCGCCCTGCAGCCCGAACTTGAGCTGAAAGTGCGAGCCGCCTGGCGCTTGATGATCGAGGCTGGCGTGCGCCTTGAGCGCGTCTCGCCAGACCTGCTGCGCGCGGGCGCCGACCTGTGGGGTATGCCGTGACCGCGGCCACGCCATCCCGCATCGGCGTCTACGCCACGCTGTCACAACGGCTCAAGGCACCGTCGCTGCCTTCATCGGCGCCAAGCAGCGGCGAGAGGCCTGATTGATGCTGGCGGCGGCCATCTCGCCCGCAATCGCCTCGCCCGGGGCCTGTGCGAACAAGCGAGCTGCAGCCCGAGGACGGTCGCTTACCTTGAGGTCGACGGCGTGCTGACGGCGACCGTGTGGCGCTGTAGTTCCTGTCGCGTGTCTTCGAGCGAGATTGGCTGCTCTAGCGCCTCCTCGTAGAGCGCCGACAGGTCGATCTCCTCGGCGATGTCCTCTGCCAAACGGCTGCCGCGCTTGCTAGCGAGCAGGCGGTGGCACTCCTCAAGAGTTGGCCGCAGCCGGCCGAGCGCGTCGCGGCGGGCTGCGATCCAGCGGCCGACCTCCTCGAGCGCGACGAGCTCGGCCTCGTAGGCTGCTTCATCGCGCCACGGGTCGCCGACGAGGCTGTCGGGTCCAACGTCGTCGGCTGCGGTCAGGCTCGGCGGTCGGGAGCCTGCCTGGTGCTCGCGCACGAGTTGGCGAATCAAGTCGAGGTCACGCATCGAACCCTCCAAAGTCCAGGGGGCTCGCGTTCGGCCCATTCAAGAGACGCACTAGCCGAGAAAAGTCTGACAGAACGTCGAAACGAGTGAAAGGACTCACAGTTCGACGGAGACGACGTTGAGCGCTGGCTTCCCTGTTGACCGTCGGCGGTCATGCCGCCATGCTCCCCCTGCCCGCGCGGTGCGGGCGATCGCTGCGCGGCGGATGTGGGTCGCTGCTACCTACGAACACGAACTACTCGTTGCTCCCTCTCGACGCGATCTGCGTGTGATAGAACCTCGCGCAGCCGCCCGGAGGACACCGCCGCATGCACTCGATCGAGATCTTCACCGGAGCGGGGGGATTGGCACTCGGAACCCACGCAGCCGGTTTCCATCACCGCGCGCTTTTCGAGTGGAACAAGGACGCATGCCAGACCATCCGGGAGAACGCGGCGCGCGCTGCGATCCCAGGCACGGAGTCCTGGGAGGTCTTTCAGGGCGATGTGCGCGCTGTTGACTTCGCCTCCATCAAGCCGGTCGACCTAGTGGCTGGCGGGCCACCCTGCCAGCCATTCAGCATCGGCGGGAAGCATCGCGGGGACACGGACACGCGGAACATGATCCCGGAGTTCGCCCGCGCCGTCAGGGAGCTTACGCCGCGCGCCTTCCTGATGGAGAACGTCAAGGGGTTGCTGCGCGAGAACTTCCGCAACTACTTCGAGTACGCCGTCCTTCAGCTCACCTACCCAGAGCTCACGCCTCGGGAGAACGAAGACTGGCGCGACCACCTGCGGCGGCTGGCGGATGTCCACACCGGCGGTCGTTTCGACGGCCTTCGCTACAACGTCGTCTTCCAGCTTCTGAATGCCGCCGACTACGGCGTACCGCAGGCCCGGGAGCGCGTGTTCGTCGTCGGTTTCCGCTCCGACCTCGGTCTGGAGTGGCACGTCCCCAAGCCCACGCACAGTAAGCTCGCGCTCCTTCGGGACCAGTGGGTCACTCGGAACTATTGGCGGCGCCACGGCGTCAAGAGGTTGAAGGGCACGGAACCCCCGTCCGCGACCATCCTGCGCGCGGTGAAAGAGGACGACGGCTGCCAGCCTTGGCGCACGGTGCGCGACGCCCTGCATGGGCTGCCGGAGCCAGGCGCCGATCGGGACTCGTTGATCGTCGCCAACCACCGGCTTGTCATCGGCGCGCGGGCCTACACCGGGCACACGGGGAGCCCCATCGACATGCCCGCGAAAACCCTCAAGGCTGGCGTCCACGGCGTCCCCGGCGGCGAGAACATGATGGCGCTGCCCGACGGGTCCGTGCGCTATTTCACCGTGCGGGAGGCCGCTCGCCTTCAGACCTTCCCTGACCGCTGGGTCTTCGCTGGCGCGTGGTCGGAGGCCATGCGCCAGCTCGGGAACGCGGTGCCGATGGAACTAGCCGCCGTGGTCGCCCGGAGCATCCAAGGGACGCTTGGGGCGCTGGATGCCAGTTGAGGAGTACAACCCCATCGACTACGCGAACCCCACCAAGCACTGCGTCGCGGAGTTGATGGAGCGGGAGGGCGTTCTGCTCGGAGACATCCCGGAGGACGTCTAACTACTTGATCTGCGAATCACACCCAGGCAAGATTGTGTAGGAGGTCTGTGGTGTCCGAGGATGAGATTCAAGTAGCTGTGGTTGCACTTCTTGAGCGTGAGGTCTTTGCGCGAGAGAGGAGGGGCGCAGGGAAACTGCGTTTCTCGCATCCCGCGCAGAGCACGAGGGTGCCGCCGCGCCAGCAGAGTAAGCTCAAGCGCATGGGTGTGCGGAGGGGTTTGCTTGACTTCTTCCTCGTCGACCTAGCTCGCCCAGGTGCCGGCGTGCTGGAACTCAAGACCAGCGATGGCACAGTGCAGCCGGAGCAGTGGGACTTCCTGTTCGGCTTCGCCTCTTGCGGGGTGCCTACGTTCGTCGCCTACTCAGTAGTTGAAGCAGAGGCGTGGCTTCGCACGCAGGGGTTCTTGCGATGCTCGTGAGGGGGCTACTGCTACGTTCCGATGGTGTTGAGATCCGGCGCTGCGGTAGGCGTCGGCGCGCGTTTGCGCTCGCTATGACATTGAGCAAGAAAACCGGAGAGTTGTGGTGGGCTGTAGATGTCTGCAAGGGGGTGGCCTATGGATACGAAAGAGGTGAGAGGGCAAGGCAGGCCCGTTGGGTGGTCACAGACCGTCGTAAGTGAGTACCAGACTGACATCGTACCGCTCTTGAGCGCAATGCTCAACGAAGCGCTTACGTCCACCATCGGCGGCGGTAAGGCTGTGCTACAGCAGCTTGGTGCGTACGGGCTAGCGGGCTTCGGGCGCATGTGGTGGGACCGCGCTAGCGACTGGCGGCAAGATCTCATCTGGATGTGGGCACCTGCTCAGGAGGACTACTGTGTTTCAGCGTGTGACATCGCTGACTTGATAGGCTGCGATGTCAGCTATCTACAAGGCATCGCCCTAGACCGACTCGGTATCGAGCGAGATGACGTCTTGGAAGTGATCCGAGACGTGGATCTAGGGATCAAGCGGTTGAGCAGGGCAGTGCTGGTGTCGCTGCCGCAGCGTACCTACATTCAACCGCGGCGTCGTGTAGTGCGAACACAGGCACAGCCTTGACACAAGATCATCTTCACACGCATAGTCCTGCGCAGGAGGGCCGCGAGATGGTTAGGGCTGCGCGAGAGTTAGACAGTTGGCTGCAGGAGACTGGGCGTAAGCGCCGATGGGTTGCTGAGCAGTTGGGTGTTTCGCCCGGCATGATCAGTAGGTACTTCCGAGGGGTACTCCCTACACGGCGGCGCCGTGATCAACTTGAGAAGTTGTCAGAGGGCCGTATCAAGGCCGACTTCTGGCTCGATGATCAAGCAAGGGCGTCGTGAAGCCGGTCGAGGTTGCCATCGCCATCGGTGTTTTCGCTGCTGTTGCCCTGGGTGGTACAGCGCTGAGCATCATCGCGTGGAACCATCCGCCGTTCCAGAGCGGCGTTCACACCAGGACCAAGCAACCACGGGGCGTTGTGATCCACTGGACTGATACTGTGTCAGCTGCGGCGACACTGCGTGTCTTGCAGCAGAGGAATCTCGCCACGACGTACGAAGTTGATCAGGAAGGCCGGGTGTACCAGTACGTTGACCCTGCACGCTACTACACCGACACGTCAGGAGGTGGAGCCAACGCCGAGACCATCGGCATTGATCTCACACACCGTCCCGGCGAGCCTTGGTCGGACGCGCAAGTTATGGCCACGCGCAGCCTAGTCCGCGAGTTGGCAGTTAGATTCGGCTTCGGGATCGTGTTGGCGCCAGACAACGTCCGCCAAGACTGGAGTGCGTGGCGAGCGAGTGGCGTCACGCTGCTGCGCCATCGCAACCTTCGACCAACTTCGTGCCCTGGCGATTTTCCGATGGAGGCTCTGACATGATCGATCTCACTGAGTTTGGCGTCGCTCTAGCTGCCGTTGTCGTCCTTGCACTGACTCTCTGTGCGCCTAGTCGGACACGCGCAGTTGTTGCGGCCGTCGCTGGGGGCATCCTTGCGTTTGTCGTCGGCATCGCTTGGTCCCGACACAGGAAGATGGCCGATGAGCAAGAGGACGCCGCGAGTGACACAGACGAGATCATCGCAGCGCTCGGCAGGAAAGAGGATGGCGACATCGCTGTTTTCGACAAGGACGGACATGTGTCGTCAGGAATCCTAGAGGAGCGCCTTTAGTGGTTGACAAGTGACGTTCTTCCGTTGCACAACTAGGAGGTGCGCTCTGGAGGCGCACGGAGAGGGTGCAATGAAGAAGAATCAGAAGCTGGTCGAGAAGCGAGCGAGCGTCATTGCGTCACGGGCTGTCGCAGACGCTGAGCGGAAGGTCCGTGCCAACATGATCGAGTCTGCGGCTGTGCTCGCAGAGATCGCAGAGAAGAAGGCGGAACTCCGCGATTACGCCGAGACCGTGGCAGATGTCGACCGAGAAGTCGGACGAAGGGCCGCGAAAGAGTTGAGCGGCTTGCGTGGACTTCTCGATCAACTCGCCGAGCAGCACGCATCCGATCTTCGTGCCGCGATGACCTCGATCATTGCGCGGGTTCGTGTGGCTGAGGAGGAGACGGCGGTCATCTTCGGCCACGTTCAGATCCCACAGGCCCTCCCGGCCGACCGTGAACTCAGCGACAAGATCACCGCACTCGCAGAGGCTGCGCGGCGTGCTGAGGAGGAGCGTGACGCTGCTGTGCGTGACGCTACTGCGCTGGCTGGTACGGTCGCGCAGTTGCGCGAGAAGACGCGCAGCGACTACAAGGCGGCGCTGGCGGGAGAGCCATCGAAGCTGATGCTCTCGCTCATCGCCGAGGTGGGGATCGCTCGCGCCGTGATCATGCGCTTGCAGGGCACGAGTCCTGCGAACTCTGATTCACAGATGTGGCTCGCGTCGTGGCAGCGGTTCATCACGAGCACCATCGTTGAGATGGGAGAGTCGGGCGAACTCGTGCCGACGATGCGAGACGCTGTGTCTCCGCGTTTGACGCCAGAGCGCGCTGAGCAGATCGCAGCCTCGTGGTCGTGGCAGCATAGGCCGGCGGACCCTGAGGATACTGGGTCTCTGCCCGAGCCCGAGCCCGAGCCCGAGGCCAAGGCCGAGGCCAAGGCCGAGCCCGAGCCCGAGCCCGAGGCCGAGGCCAAGGCCGAGGCCAAGCCCGAGCCCGAGCCCGAGCCCGAGCCCGAGCCCGAGGCCAAGGCCAAGGCCAAGGCCAAGGCCAAGGCCCGGAACGACTGAACCATGCGCGCAGTGAGGGCTCAGTGCGCGGGAGGAGCCCGTGGGAGGTAGAATGAGCAGCAAGAAGAAGCAGGACGGCAGCTCGACGTCCGATGTCGGTAAGCAGAAGAAGGGGAAGGGCGAGAAGCGCCCCGGCGTGTATTACGCCATCCTCCACGACGACCTCGGCAGTATCGCGGTCGCCACCCTGGTCGGTTCGACCGTCAAGGATGCCGAGGCAGAGGCGATCAAAGTCGCAGTTGCCGCGAACATCGTGCGCGTCGACATCTGCCGCGTGGCTGGCGTGTTCCAGCTGACCACGTCGCTGAAGCGCGTGCCCAAGAAGCCTGCTGTCGCCAAAGTACCGCCGGCTGGCTAGACGGCGCTGATGCCGGGCCGCGCTGGTTGACTCAGCGTGGCCCGGCTCAACAAGGCCCAATGGAACTTGCACCGATCGCAGGCTCTGAACTTTCGCCGAGTCTCGCCGTTGCGGCAGAGCAGGCGTTGGACTATGCCAGCAAGTCTCTGGCTCCCGCGACGGTGAAAGCATACGAGCAGCAGCATCGCAACTTCGTCGAGTGGTGTGCATCGGTCGGCATCTTGCCAGATCTGCCGATAGCAGACACAACGGTGGCGATGTGGGCGAGCTCTCGCGCGAAGGCAGGTGCGGCCTTTGCCACGATAACGCAGGGGGTCGCTGCGCTACGCTCGCTGAGCAAGCTGCAAGACTTCCCACCACCACAAGGCAAGATCCTCACACACACACTGCGTGGAATCGCGCGGTCGATCAAGGTGGCGCAACGTCAAGCCCCAGCAGTGTCCGCACACGATCTGCGTCGCGCTGTCTTGGCACTCGAAGGACCGCGGGCTGCGCGTGATCGGCTGATCCTGACGATTGGCTTCGGCGCCGCGCTGCGCGTCAGCGAGCTGTCTGCGCTTGACGTCTCCGACGTCGCGGTCGTCGATCAAGGCCTTGAGGTCACAGTCCGGCAGAGCAAGACGGATCAGACGGGCGTTGGTGCAGTGGTCGGCATCGCACGCGGAGCACATGAGGCAACGTGCGCCAGAGCGGCATGGATCGCAGTTGCTGCTGACCTTCAGACCGGCCCAGCCTTTCGCAGCCGCAAGGGTGGAGATCGCTTATCTCCGCGAGCTGTCGCCGACGTCATCTATCGCGCGTTTGCTGCCGTGGGTCTGCGGGCAACAGGGCATTCGCTGCGAGCTGGCTTTGCGACGGCAGCCTCAAGAGCAGGACACGATCTGCCAGCGATCATGCGCCAGACGAGACACAAGAGCCCTGGATCTGCGTTGCGGTATGTACGCCACGGTAAGATCTTTGACGGCAACGCCAGTTCAGGCATTGGCACATAGGAGGAAAGGCAATGGTTTTTGAGCCAGCAAGCATCGTTCCACACAAGCTAAAGCCGTTCGACAAGGTAGAAGTGGCGCTAGCGCACAGCTCAGACGGCAAGGCGCTGATCGGCCGTGGCTTGGTGATCGATACAAACATCAGCAATGGGAACATCACTGCGCTGATTTTGCTTCTACGCAATCCAGCGCAACTAGTCGTGCGCCCAATCAACATTGTTGTTCAGGTTCCTGATCCGCGAGATCTCAGTGGACGGACCCTGGTCGATCGTTCGATGCCTGCACCTGTCGAACTGTGGAACATCGAGGAGCACATGTTCGACACTGAACTACGACGCTGCGGCGCGTGGCGGTACTTCGGCGACAGCATCACGACTCACTGAAGGCTCTCGTGTCATCTTGCGATGCAGCGCGAGAGAGACTTCGCTATGTGCTCGTTTCTCGTCATAGAGAGCAGATCTAGTCTCCATCAGGCGATTCCTAGCATCATCTCGTTCTTCAACAGCGACGAGACCGAGCATCGTTGTGATCACAGCGAACAGAGCAATGATGACAAGCAAAGAGATGATAGTCATTTGGACCCCTGAAGCAGAATAGTTAGGATGGCTTTGATCGAAGCTGCGTCCAACTTCGCAATCAGCGTAGTCACACCAGAGCCAACAGCAAGCGAAGCCCACACAACAGCACGCTTTGCAAAGGTCACTGTGCGCTCAAGGCTCTGGATCTGTGTCGTTTGTGCCGTCACGGTGTCTGCTAGGCTATTGACCATCGCAGCACCAGCTTGAGAAGCAGCAGCCTGGCCCGTATGCAGCTCAGCGTGGTGCGACTTCAGGGCTTCGACGTGAGCAGCTGTTCTGGAGATCTGGGCAGCAGCAATAGGGTGCCATGACATGAGAGGGCCTGCGCTTGACCACGCCATCTCGTGTCGCTGCTCAAGGAGATCGATACGCTTGATCAAGCCGACGATGTCTTGCTGCATCTCTCTGCTGTCGACCCCCATCAAGGACAGGCGCTCAACCATGCGAGCATGATCTCGGGTGATGTCTTGCATGTCCCGAACTAGCATTGAGGCAATCACGGCTGTGTTCTTGTCTGAGTCCATGAGACCTCGCCTGGCCAACACACCACCGCCAAGCGTAGCCCCAGCCGCTTCGCTACACAACGACGTTCGCTTGCGTAGCCTGGCAACCGCGGCTACGCTCAGCATCCAGGGCGAGAGCCCGCGAGTCTACGCACACGAGAGGTACGACCGATGCAGCACGCAACAAAAGCCGACATCGACAACTGGATGAAGGGCTTCCGCTACTCTGTTCGTCCAAGCGCCAAGGCACCAGCCTCGGCGTATGCGACGACGAAGGGCGAGGCGTCCAAGGCAGCCAGGGAGCTCGGACAACTGGCTTTTCTGACGCAGATCAGCCGCGATGGCCAGATGGCGCTCGTCCAGGTCGAGATGGGACAGCCGCTCTGTCCGGTCTTCGGCTCGCGCAAGACTGCGGAGAAGGCAGGGACGATCCCGCCGAGCAGCAAGGCAGCGGCGAAGAAGACCGCCAACAAGGCAGCGGCAGCAGCTGCGCGCGAAGCGGCCGCTGCTGAGCGCGCCGCAGCCAAGGCCGCAGCCAAGGCCGCGCGCGTTGGGAGCGCAGCTGCCAAGCGCAAGGCCTCGGCTGCGAAGGAAGCAGCTGCCGGAGCCAAGAGCGAGGCTAGGGCTGCGAAGAAGGCAGCTGCGAAGGTCGATAAGGCCACCAAGCCCGCTCAGATGCAAGAGGCTGTCGCCCAGGCAGTCAAGGCCGAGGCGAAGGCCGAGGCGAAGGCCGAACGCGCGCAGGAAGCAGCGAAGATCACACATACCACAGTCGCGCCGTCGTTCGCTCCGAGCATCCCGGCGTCGGGTGGCATGAGCGCCGAAGACGCAGCCATGCTCAAGATCATGGCCGAGATGATCGCGAACTCGTAGGAGGTCACTGTGGACATCGTGTACACCGCACAGGTGAATCTCAACGTTCGCAGCAGGCCCGACAAGGCCGCGAAACTGCTCGGCGTCATCAACGCAGGCTCACCAGTCACAACGCAGATGGCGGCTGTCGAGTCCGCTGTCGGCGAGTCTGTGAGCTACCCGAGCCCGACGACACCCATCGCCGGGTACTCGTGGGTCCACATCTCGACGCCCCAGGTCGGCTGGGTGGTCCTGAACTTCCAGGGCAAGCCCTACCTGTCGTCAGACCCTGTGACGGCGGCGAGCCAAGCCGATCATGCGAGCAACCCGCCGCCGAAGGCCGTCGGCAACCCGCCGCCGAAGGCCGTCGGCAAGCCAGCGTCGCAGGCCGTCGTTCCGAGCAGCAACAACCAGCCGAAGAACACGACCATCGTGACGGCGGGCGGGGCGGGCGGCGTCGGGTTGCTCATCGCGGCAGGTGCTGCTGCCTACTTCTTGTCGAGGCGAAAGAAGGGCTAGGACATCGGCGGAGCGAGTAGCTTGGCGGTCAGGTTTCGCCGAACTGCGCCTGCAGCGACCTTCGACAACTTGTGTGCGACGTCCTCGTGCCACGCGCTCCATGGGATAGCCAGTGCAGCATCGTCGAGTTGAAGCGCAACGCGGATGCTGACGTCCTGCACAGTGACGGCGTAGTTCGGGGCGGTCGCGTAGCCCATACCCCAGAGCCAGAGCAGCCAGCGCCCAGGGTCGACCTCGACGAAAGCATGACCGGGGCGGTATGACTTGCCGTTGCAGAACGCGACATAACCCTTGGCAGCTGCGCCCAAAGACGTGTATTTAGCGAACTTCTGGTTGCTGAGCGCCGTGGCTGTCCCTGCCTCGAAATACTCCGTCGTGGAGATGAACTGCGAGCCCGCGTCACCAGCGCCCCGGACACCCCACGGATTCGTCGCCATGCGAGAACCGAAGCCAGACTCCAAGGCCGCCTGGGCGAAGCCGACGTTCGGCGGGATGCGCGCACACTCGAGGATGTCCCGAGCCTCGGCGTTGAGCCTAGCGAGCCAGACCACCTTGGGCGATGTGTCAGGCCAGCGTGTGCGTGACGTGGTGACAGGGGCGAGCCAAGGCGTCGGGATGCGGCAGCGAGACGAAGACAGCAGGAATGCTGCGCTGAGGATGATCGGGATCAGCATCGAGACTCCACGCGGCGAGTGACACGCCAGACGTCTAGCGTACCCGAAGATGACCCAGTCGCAAGCACAGTCTTGACAGCGTGTGAATCTATGCGCCATCATGACTATCTTCGGGAGGTCGCGAGTGAAGATAGGGTCAACATTCTCAGGCATCGGGGCGCTAGACCTAGCGTGTGAGAAAGCCTTTGGCGGACACACCATCTGGCAAATCGAGGGTATCGATCTGAGATTTGAGTCGCCAGCCAACAAGAAAGAGGAAAAAGCGTTGATGGCAGCAGCGAAACACGGTGCCTTCAATCGGCGTGTTTTGGCAGCACGTTGGCCAGAAACCCACCAACTTTCTGACATCAGGAGTGTGAACTTCTCGCAGATCGACAGAGCCGAAGTCATCTGTGGCGGGTTCCCCTGCCAGGACTTGTCCGTTGCCGGCAAGCGAGTAGGCCTCGATGGTAAGCGTAGCGGTCTATACAGCCAGCTTATGCGGTCAGTATGGCAGCAAATGCCGTCGTTTATCGTGATTGAGAACGTACCTGGCTTGCTCAAGTACGAAGATCGGCTGAATCGTGAACTGCGCGAGATAGGATACGGCGCCATCTGGCAGACGATCCGCGCAAGCAACGTCGGGGCACCGCATGGACGTAGGCGCGTCTTTGTGCTCGGAATCCGAGGATGGGGCAAGACCATCATGCTGCCAGCCTTGCAGAAGAACGAAGTCGTGTTTGGTGGGTCGGACGGCGGTAGGTTGTGGCCCACACCAAGCGTGTGTGGCAACTACAACCGTTCTGGGGCGTCGTCCACGAGCGGCGACGGCCTCGCTACAGCAGTGAGGGCGTGGCCGACGCCACTCGCGCGCGACTTCCGAAGCAGCACAGGGCGCACACCTAGCAACAGACACACACCATCATTGCCTGAAGTCATCGGCATGCTCAATCCAGACTGGGTTGAACTGTTGATGGGCCTGCCGTCCGGCTGGACCGACCTCAGCGCGACGCCAGATCTTGACGCACACCGCTGGCCATCTGGTCGCGGCGAGCCGCAGCACGACGGCGAGCCGCTGCGTTGGGTGCCGCCCAGGAGCGTCGTCGACCGCGCCGCTCGTCTCAGGTCGCTGGGCAACAGCGTAGTTTGGCAGCAGGCGCACGCAGCCATCGTGCGATGTCTTGACGAGTACCGCAAAGGATGACATGCTCGCGCATAGATTCGCAGGGGAGCGTATGACTGAGACCCCGACAATCTGCCCGTGGTGCTCAGGACGTAGCGCTGTGAAGCGCAGCGGCTCCGTACTGACGTGCCAGGAATGTGGCGGGTCTTCACTAGCGCCTGATCCTGTGTTTCCGACGTCGAGCTGCTTGTTCTTTGGTGGCGGTGTCCAATCGACCACGTTGTTCCACCCGGTCCTTCGCGGTCTGTCGTTCTTGCAAGACACCACGACCGATGATCAGGGCACAATCAACGAGTGCGGAGGGGGTTGCGAGCTATGAGATCAACGATCTGCATCGCCGACAAGCGCCATAAGCGGCCTTATGATGGCGTCGTGGTGACATCGCCAGCCAAGAGCCTGTGCGGGAAGCACGTCGACTTGTGGCTCGACAGTGCAGCGATCAAAGCAACTGCGGGTCTAGTTCGTCCGAGCGGAGCGTGCCCACGATGCTGGGCTATCTGGCGTGATCGATAGGAGGGCCGATGTCTTACGATCGAACGGTATGGTTCTCGCGACTTGTTGGCAGTGACGGGGTCGACGTCGTAGTTCGCTATTTTGAGTCTGGGCACACCATAGTCGAGAAAGGAGGGGAGGTTATCGTCAACATCCCCGTTTTCAAGGGCCAGCTGATCGACCTGATGCACGCTCTTGACATTCTTCTGGAGGACACCGCGCCAGTCGAAGTGGCAGAGTGATGTCTTCTTGACAGACAGTTCAGAGCTATCATACATGTACAGGCGGCACCATGTGCCGATGGAGGGTGTCATGCTTGAGACGATTTATCGAGCGGCCTGTGCGCCTGTGAACGCAACGTTGCACCACAAGGCCGAGCGTGTTCGCTTCGGTTCCCTGAAGCAGATGGCGCTGTCCTGCGCCGACGACAGGGGCGCAACTGCGTTCGCCGAGCGCGAGCGCTACCACGCTGCCTGTGAGTGGACGTGGCGCGTGGTCTCGGTGGCCATCTGGTTGTCGTGCGCGCTGGTGGTTCTTCGGCTGATCTCGTAGGAGGCACGATGCAGATCAAAGACTGCAAGACATGCGCACGACTGCGGCGTGCGGAGGATGAGACGGTCTTCTGCGCGCCAGAAGCCGACGAGGCAGCAGCGTGGGTTCACACGGTCGAGGACTGGGAAGACGGGTATCCGGTCGGCGACCGTCACGCTGATTGCCCAGCGTGGCAGCCGAAGGCGGAACCGAGCGGGGTCAAGCTATGATCACACGAAGCAACGCCATGGCTGTGGCGTACATCGCAACGGGGCTAGCGATGGCCGCCGGTGCGATCCTAGTTATGAAGCCGCTCGTGCTCGGTGGCTTCATCGCCCAGGTCGCCACAGCAACTGCAGCGCTCTTAGCTGCAGCGCTCTTAGCTGCAGCGCTCTTAGCTGCCAAGCACAAGCAGCACAAATCACGCCTTGGACTCTTGCGCCCTCTGGTGATCATCGAGTCACCTTATGCCGGCAACATCGAGAGCAACAGCGCCTATCTCGCGAGAGCGTTGCGGGATAGCTTGATGCGCGGCGAGGCCCCGATGGCCAGCCACGGTCTCTACACGCTGCCCGGTGTGCTTGACGACAAGGATTTCTCGGAGCGGCGCCTTGGCATGGACGCCGGCCATGCGTGGCTGCTCACCGTCGACAAGGTCGTGGTCTATCACGACCTAGGCTGCTCTGTAGGGATGAAAGAGCGCATCAACCTAGCCGTGTCTTGTGGTGTTCCTGTCATCTTTCGCTCTATCGGTGTCTGATGATCGTCGTGTTCTGCACTGGTGGCAGATACTTCAGCAACGCGGCAAGCGTCGCGCGAGCCTTTGAGGCCTTCCGCCGCGACGTCGGCGTCCCTGATCAGGTCGTCCACGGTAGCGCGCCTGGAGCTGACACGTTATGTGGCAGCTTCGCGACACATGTCGGCATTCCTGTGGTTTCGATGCCAGTTGACTGGGGCGCTCGCGGCGACAAGAAGGCTGGGCCGAACAGGAACCGTGCGATGTGTGCACATGCACAGGATCTGGTATCTCAGGGGCACAGTGTCTATCTGCTCGTCTTTGAGGGCGGGGGCGGTACTGCACACATGCTCCGCGTTTGGCGCGAAGCAGGGCTGCCGTGGCGGCTAGGGGGATAACAAGATCGCGCCAAGATCGAGAAGTTCACTACAGAAAACCACAGCAAAGCGTGAGGTGCTGATGTCTCGGACAAAACAATCGAAGCGTAGGGATGCCAACCCACTGGCGTACTACGAGACGCCGGGCGGCTGCGTGGACGCGCTCTATCGCGAGTTGCCGCAGCTTCACAAGGCCACTGTCGACCCGTGTGCAGGTACAGGTTCGCTGCTTCGTGGTGTGCAGCGGGCAGGAGGATCGATCATCGGCGTCGAGCTCGATCCTGAGCGAGCTGCGCTTGCGGCGGTCTACGGGTCGACGTGCTACGTCGGTGACGGCCTTGATGCGCTGGTGCAGATGCCACAAGGCCAAGACGTCATCCAGAACCCGCCGTTCCACCTATCGGCAGACTTCTGCCAGCTGGCGCTCAAGCACCATGCGAGCTTGGCGCAGTTCATCTCGTTCACGTCACTGCTCGCAGCGAGGACGTGCCCCTGGGGCGATCCCGAGAACCGCCCGCCGATCATCCTAGGCCTGACTCCCAGGCCCTTCGCCGACGCTACCAGCTATGCTTGGGCTGTGTGGCCTCGGGGCTGGCGCGACATCCCCCGCGATAACAAGCAAAGTTTATGGATCTTCACGGTTTGGCGCGAGCCGAGAACAAAACATCGCAGCAGTTGAGGCCGCCACACAGGCTATCGAAGCACAGGTCTTCGGCTGGCGTAGCTAGATCCGACATGGTAGCATCGTGCTCTGCGCGCCTGATCTGCGCGCACAGGGGTGCATTATGGGCTTGCTATGGCTGGCGTTGATCGGTTGGGCGATGACGCAAGGCAACAAGGTCGCCCCTGGCGCGACCGATCAGGACACAACCGATACGCCCCCTGAAAACCAAACACGGACGATGGCACTGCCGCAGCCAACCGCAGACGTCCTGCTCAACGACAAGTCGTTGATGCAGACGACAGCAACACCGAGCGCCATCGTGCCGCCAGCAGCGCCGAGCGCCATCGTGCCGCCAGCAGCGCTGCGGCCTGTCTGGAATCCTCAGAAGCCGCTGAGCAGCGTGGCGCAGATGTCGACGGCGAAGCCTGCAGCCAACCCGAATCTGTCCGCCCTGGCCAACTTCGCAACCGCAGACAAGCAGAGCAAGGCCGTAGCTGACGCGAAGGCGGCAGCATTCAAGAAGGCAGCCGAGGCTACATGGGGCAGCGCTGTTGTCCAGATCCCAGGCACACCGCTGCGGCTCTCAGGCGGGGCTTCGATCAGTTCCAAGCTCATGTGGTACTCAACGCCTGCAGCAAACTACGTCCGAGACGACGGACACAAGGATGGTCAGACGCTGACGGTCAAGGCGATCAGGATCGATGGCACCGCTACGACTACGCCGCTCCCAGGACGCTGGGTGAAGGTGCCATCGAAGGTCTGGCTTGCGTAAGGCTGCCGTCCTGATAGTGTGAACGCAAGTCGAGCTCGAGCACGAGCCGCAGGATATCTGAAATGGCGAATACTGCAACCAAGTTGAGCGCTGGCCCGCATCACCTGAGCTACCTTCTTGAGACAGACGGCAGCGGTGCGACGTTGACCGTGGCGTCTGCTACCCTGCTTGCCGACATGGACACAGGGCCGCTGAAGACGCTGTGGACGGACACCACAGGCAACCAAGCCGCGCTTCGTGCCGGTCTGCTCGACTACGATCCAGGGTTCATCGCGATCACCCCACGAACACTGACGGCCGACACGCCCGCCGAGGTCAACCAGGCCGGCGCGGACGTCGACGTCGACGCCGTCACAGCCACGCGCGCCGAACTCAACCTGCAGTGCTCGGCAACCGCAGGCAACGCCTACATCGTCACGCTGCGCTACATGCACTCGCTGATCGACTAAAATCCGGTCGCCGTGACGGGCGGCTGCACACCACCGCTCCTCAGCACCCTCTCTCTGTTGCTGTGGTGTGCAGCCGCGATCTTCGCTGCAGATGGCTTGACACCCTAGATCCTCCTGTGCATAGTTGCGTCCAGCGGTTATGCACAGGAGGATCGCAGCATGTCCCAACGCACTCTCGCAGATCTTCCCACCGACCCGTGGCGCCGCGGATGTGGGCCAATGCTACCTACGACCCTTATGAACCTCCAAAAATACACTCTGGCGGAATTTTTCTGTGGCTGCGGCGGCACATCCCGAGGCTTCATCCGTTCGGGGCGCTTCAATGTGGCTTTCGGCAACGACGTGAAGAACGAAGCACTGCGGACCTTCGAGTTCAACCATGCCCACGATGACGTTCCCCCCTCGACGGTCCGCGAGGACATCCGCTTGCTTGACGTCGATACCATCCATGGCGCGCTAAAGGAGCGCGGAGTCGGCAAAGGCGATCTCGACGTGATGATTGGCGGCCCGCCCTGCCAAGGCTTCTCCCAACTGCGGCGCAACGAGCACCGCGAAGAAGGCAAGATCGTCAAATTCTCCGGCTACAGCCAACTTGCCCACGACCCGCGTAACGACCTCGTGCTTCGTTACCTCGAGGTCGCGGAAGCCCTGCGTCCGAAGTTTCTGGTCATCGAGAACGTCCCGCAGATGCTCAACCATGGCTTTGAAGGGCGTCTTGGCAAGCTCTCGGAACTTGTGATCCAGATGCTTGAAAAGGACTTGGGCTACAACGTGGAGGTCGCCGTCGTCAACTGTGCTGACTACGGTGTCCCTCAGCTTCGCGAACGCGCAATCTTCATCGCAAGCTCCATCGGCCCGGCCTCACTGCCCCCCAAGACCCACGGCGACCCTAAGGACAAGAAGCTCATGGTAGCGGGCTTGAAGCCCTGGGTTACTGTCGCGGACGCCATTGGGGATTTGCCTCCGCCTCCTTTCGACGAAGACAGCCTTGGCGGCGGGCCGCTGAGCCTTTATGGGGAAGCGCCGAGCGATTACGGACGCTCGATGCGAACTTCCGAGGCCTTCCCCTACAACCACCTCACCCGCGCCTACAAACAGCAGGTGCTCAACATCATCAAGGAGATGCGCCCAGGACAAACCTGGGACGCCGAGAGCGCCCGCATGCGGGCCAAATACGAGCGGGCTATCACCAGGAAGGCCAACGCCGACAGCATTTCGCGCGAGCTTGCCCGAGCCCAGTTGGAAGCGTCGGGCTCGATCAATCCTGTCTTTTACCGCGACTATTACTGGAGTGCCTACACTCGACTGGCATGGGACGCCCCGGCGTTGACCATCACGGCCAACGCGAACTTCCTGGGCTCTGGGCGCTTCTCACATCCCACCGAACTGCGTGGCATCACGATGCGCGAGGCCGCTCGTTTGCAGTCCTTCGACGACGATTTCCGCTTCGTCACGTCGATGACTGACGGCAACGACACCGCCCGCATCGGCTTGGGCATGGACATGATTGGGGAAGCGGTCCCGCCCAACCTGTCGCAGGCCATCGCGACGCATCTGGCATCCCAGCTCGACGCTCGGGCTTCAAGTTCGAAAACGAAAAGAAAAGCCAAATCGACCGCAACATAAGGAGGAAAGCATGGCAGGCCCGATCGCAGACAACGACCAAATCCACGACCTGGCGATCCAAGCGCTCAAGGAGATGCTTGCACAGTTTGGACCCGACCATCGGTTTCCCACTGACGCCATATGGGAATTCATCCCGGGCGGCGTCGAAATTCTTTCGACTAAGAAGCCCCACCAGCCCAAGCGGCTCGTGAAGGAAGGATACCTCCAAGACACCGGTGCCAAGACCAAAGCACAGTCTGGCCCCCGTGCTGGCAGCCCCACAACAGAATATCGCTTCGGCCACATGCTAGTCCCGGCGCGCACCAGTCCTGCGGCCGTCACCAAACCACCTTTCCCTGGGCAAGCGGGACCCGTTGCCGCGAGCCATAGCCAAGCGATTCGTGGCATTCAGGAAGCCATGGAGGCCGAGGGCTACGTGATCTCTTCGGCCGAGCTTGCGAATTTCTTCCTGGCGATGACGGTGAGCCCGCTTGTGATCCTCTCCGGGATCTCCGGAACAGGCAAAAGCCTGCTGCCCCGCAAGTTCGCGAAATTCACAAATTCCCGCTTTCAGCCGATCCCCGTGCAGCCGCAGTGGTCTGACAATAGCGACCTATTCGGCTACGTCCCGTCGCTGGCCAGCGGCTCGTTCGTCAAGGGCAAGATTATCGAATCGATACTTGACGCCAAGCGCAATCCTGACTCGCTGTCGATCGCGGTGCTCGACGAAATGAACCTTGCGCCGGTCGAGCACGGCGATGCGCTTCGCGGCGCGGACCTGTACGGCGCGGACCTGTCCGGCGCGGACCTTCGCGGCGCGAGCCTGACAGGTGCGGACCTTCGCGGCGCGGACCTGTACGGCGCGAACCTGCGCAGCGCGAACCTGCTCTGCGCAGACTTGGGCGGCACGAACTTGCACGAGGCAGACTTGGGCGGCACGAACCTGCACGAGGCAGACCTGGACGGCGCGAACCTGCGCGGCGCGTGCCTGATTGACGCGAACCTGGGCGGCGCGGCCCTGCACGGCGCGGACCTGGGCAGGGCGAACCTACGCGGCGCGAACCTGCGCGACGCGAACCTGCACGACGCGAACCTGGGCTTCGCGCGCCTGTCCGGCGCAGACTTGGGCGGCGCGGACCTGCGTAGCGCGGTCCTTCGCGGCGCGAACCTGCACGGCGCGAACCTGATTGGCGCCGTCGGCATCGCCAGCGCCGGCCCGGTCGGGCGAACGCGGCGCGTCGTCTACGCCGTCGATCACGGCGACTGCATCATGGTGCAGGCCGGATGTCGGTGGGACACGGCCGACGCCGTGATCGCAGCGATCGAGACCGACTACGCCCTACACGCGGCGATGTGTGAGGCCTATGTCAGCTCGGTGCGGACGATGGTGGCGACGCTGGGAACTGCGCGGCGACAGGTGGAGGTGTGAGATGACGATCGCAGAGAGGCTGGTCGCTCACGCAGCGTGGGTTGCGGCGGGGCGGCCAGTGGACGACTCCCGACAGTTGATCGAGCACGGTGCTGCGTTGCGTAGGGCGAACCTGACTGGCGCAGATCTGTCCGGCGCGGACCTGCGCGACGCAGACTTGTGCAGGGCGGCCCTGGGTCTCGCGAACCTGCGCGACGCGAACCTGTCCGGCGCGGCCCTGATCGGCGCGAACCTGATTGGCGCGGCCCTGATTGGCGCGAACCTGCCCAGCGCGAACCTCCGCAGGGCGAACCTTCGCGGCGCGGACCTGACAGGTGCGGACCTTCGCAGGGCGAACCTGTTCGGCGCGGACTTGGGCTTCGCGAACCTGCCCGGCGCAGACTTGGGCGGCGTGAACCTGCGCGACGCGAGACTGGGTCTCGCGAACCTGCGCGACGCGAACCTGCACGACGCGAACCTGCACGACGCGAACCTGTCCGGCGCGAAACTGGGCGGCGCGAACCTGATTGGCGCGGACTTGGGCGGCGCGAACTTGTCCGGCGCGAACCTGCCCGGCGCGAACCTACGCAGCGCGAACCTGACAGGTGCGGACCTGACAGGTGCGGACCTTCGCAGGGCGAACCTGTTCGGCGCGAACCTGCGCAGCGCGAACCTGCTCTGCGCAGACTTGGGCGGCACGAACTTGCACGAGGCAGACTTGGGCGGCGCGAACCTGCACGAGGCAGACTTGGGCGGCGCGAGCCTGATCGGCGCGTGCCTGATTGACGCGAACCTGGGCGGCGCGGCCCTGCACGGCGCGGACCTGGGCAGGGCGAACCTACGCGGCGCGGACCTGCGTAGCGCGAACTTGAACTCCGCGAACTTGGGCGGCGCGAACCTGCACGAGGCAGACTTGGGCGGCGCGGCTCTGATCGGCGCGAACCTGATTGGCGCGGCCCTGAACGGCGCAAACCTGACTGGCGCGAACCTACGCAACGCGGACTTGGGCAGCGCGGACTTGGGCAGGGCGAACTTGGGCAGGGCGAACCTGCACGGCGCGGACCTGTCTGGCGCGGACCTGACTGGCGCGGACCTGACTGGCGCAGATCTGTCCGGCGCGGACCTGATCGGCGCGAGCCTGATCGGCGCAAGCCTAGGTCTCGCGAACCTGCGCGACGCGATCCTGCGCGACGCGATCCTGATCTGCGCGAACCTGATTGGCGCGGACTTGGGCGGCGCGAACTTGTCCGGCGCGAACCTGAGTCTCGCGGACCTGATTGGCGCCGTCGGCATCGCCAGCGCCGGCCCGGTCGGGCGAACGCGGCGCGTCGTCTACGCCGTCGATCACGGCGACTGCATCATGGTGCAGGCCGGATGTCGGTGGGACACAGCCGACGCCGTGATCGCAGCGATCGAGACCGACTACGCCCCACACGCGGCGATGTGTGAGGCCTATGTCAGCTCGGTGCGGACGATGTGTGAGGCCTATGTCAGCGCGGTGCGGACGATGGTGGCGACGCTGGGAGCTGCGCGGCGACAGGTGGAGGTGTGAGATGACGATCGCAGAGAGGCTGGTCGCTCACGC
>Ga0172373_10000956_pt1 | contig 47049 bp, 46 predicted proteins | sample Lak10m_2_FD_114546 | JGI IMG/M metagenome (GOLD analysis project Ga0172373, IMG submission 114546) | Freshwater microbial communities from Kabuno Bay, South-Kivu, Congo - kab_092012_10m | ecosystem: Environmental > Aquatic > Freshwater > Lake | place: Democratic Republic of the Congo... | reverse complement strand
GTTGGATCGAAAGCTACGTTTTCAGGTGAGGCTTTACCTCACTGGGAATTGACGAAAAAATACGATTTAATTGATTTCGAAACAGGCGTGAAAGTTACAGGTGCTGGTTTCCCGATTTACAAAGGAAAGGGTGCTAAATTACAACGTGCGTTGATTTCTTTCTTTTTAGATGAAGCTGATAAAGCAGGATACGAAGAGTTTATTCCGCCACATGTAGTGAATGAAGCGAGTGGTTACGGAACAGGACAATTACCTGATAAAGAAGGACAAATGTACCACATTGGTGTAGATGATTTGTATTTAATCCCTACGGCTGAAGTACCTTTGACAAATATCTATCGTGATGTTATTCTTCCAAGCGAAGATTTTTCAATTAAAATTACTGGATACACACCTTGTTTCCGTCGTGAAGCAGGTTCGTATGGGAAAGACGTGCGCGGATTGAACCGTTTACACCAATTTGACAAAGTAGAAATTGTACGCATCGAGCATCCAAATAATACAGCGAAAGCATTGGAAGAAATGGTAAACCACGTGAAAGGCTTACTAGCGAAATTAGGATTACACTACCGCGTTCTTCGTTTATGTGGTGGAGATACAGGTTTTGCTTCTGCCATGACCTACGATTTCGAAGTATATTCTGCAGCGCAAGAAAAATGGTTAGAAGTGAGTTCTTGTTCTCGTTTTGATACTTTCCAAGCAAACCGTTTAAAATTGCGTTTTAAAACAGACGATAAAAAAACACAGTTATGTCATACGTTAAACGGAAGTGCTTTAGCATTACCTCGTATCGTAGCAGCATTGTTGGAAAACCACCAAACACCAGAAGGAATTGTGATTCCTGAGTGTTTACATAAATATTTGAATTTTACAGTAATTAATTAATGCACGTTTCCCTCCTTGAGGAGGGATAAAGGGAGGTGACTTTTTACTAATTTTGTCACCCTCCTTTGTCCTCCCTCAAGGGAGGATAATCAATTATCATAAGATATTATGTCAAAACTTACTACACTTAACGAATTCATCATGAAGAAGCAATCTGATTTTCCAGGTGCTTCAGGTGAATTATCTCGTTTATTAAATGATATTGCTGTTGCTGCTAAAATTGTAGCAAGAGATGTACGTCGTGCTGGATTGGTTGACAACATTCTAGGGGCACAAGGAGAAGTGAATGTACAAGGAGAACAACAACAAAAATTAGATGTTGTAGCTGACAACCAATTCATCAAAATGTTTGAAATGGGTGGTGAAGTTTGTGGTATCGGTTCTGAAGAAAACGATAACTACATGGCTTTTAAAAGCGAAACATCTAAGAATGGTAAATACGTGGTGTTATTTGATCCATTAGATGGTTCTTCTAATATTGATGTGAATGTTTCTATCGGAACTATTTTCTCTATTTACAAACGTATTTCACCAGTTGGAACGGAAGCGACGTTGGAAGACATGTTACAACCAGGAAGCGAACAAGTAGCAGGTGGATATGTATTGTATGGTTCTTCTACGATGTTGGTATATACAACAGGTAACGGAGTAAACGGATTTACTTTAGATCCAACTATCGGTGAGTTTTGTTTGTCTCATCCAAACATGAAAACACCTGAAACAGGTCGTATCTATTCTATGAATGAAGGAAACATTGCAGTATGTCACCCAGGATATAGAAAATACGTTGAATACTGTCAAGGTACTGAAAAAGAAACAGGAAGACCATACTCAGGTCGTTATATTGGTTCATTAGTAGCTGATTTTCACCGTAACTTAATCAAAGGAGGAATTTATTTCTATCCTACTACACCAGCTGCTCCGAAAGGACGTTTGAGATTGTTGTATGAATGTAATCCATTAGCGTTTATCGTAGAACAAGCAGGTGGATTAGCAACAGACGGAACACAAAGAATTTTAGATATCAAACCAACGGAATTACACCAACGTTGTGGTTTCATCATTGGTTCTAAACAAATGGTAGAGAAACTACAAGAATGTTTGGTTTCTACTCCAGTTGAAGCGTAAGATTAAATAAAAGAATTTTCAAAGAGGCTCATAAGGCCTCTTTTTTGTTTTTTGCTATTGTTTCAACTAATCTATTTCGCTATCTTAATATATAAAACACTAAAAAGTTCTTGTTTTGAGAACTTTTAGTATTTTTGATTTTTGAGAATATCTAATGGAAATAAAGCTAATTAAGACGGAAGAAGATTATCGAAATGCATTGAAAAGATTAGAAGTAATTTTTGATGCTCCAGTAGATTCTGTTGAAGGAGATGAGGCAGAGATATTATCCCTTCTCATTGAAAATTATGAAAACAAATACTATCCGATCGAAGCACCAGATCCCGTGGAAGCGATTAAAATTCGCATGGAAGAAATGAATTTAAAACAAAAAGATTTAGTTGGAATATTAGGCGGAAAAAGTGCCGTTTCTGAAATTTTAAATAAAAAGAAAAAATTGACTGTGGAAATGATAAGAGAATTAGAAAGAATGCTCCATATTTCACCAAGTATTTTGATTAAAAATTATCCGTTGGTAAAATAAGCATTAACCCATTTTTGTTTTATATGCTTCTAAAAAGGTGTACATTTGTTATATGAATCCTACTTTGAGGTAGGATAGAGGAGGGTGATAACTCAACCTATTGTCACCTCCCTTTAATCCCTCCTCAAGGAGGGAAAACTAACTCTCCTATATGAACACTATCCTTATCGCTGGAGGAACCGGCCTCATCGGAAAACGATTGACTACACATTTTGAGTCGATGGGTAACTCGGTGTACATTCTTACACGTAAACCTACAGCTGCTAACCACATCTTTTGGAATCCAAGTACGCACGAAATGGATACCGCCAAACTCGGAACGATTACCCACCTCATCAATCTGTGTGGTGCATCCTTGGCTGGAAAACGCTGGTCGAATAACTACAAAAAAGAATTATTTGACTCTCGTATTCAGCCTGCTCAATTTCTTTTAGATAACATTGCTCATTTTACAACACTTACACACTATATCACCGCTTCAGGGATTAATTGTTACCCGCTCAACCAACCAAATATATATACAGAAACCGATTGCTTCGGGACTGACTTTGTTTCTCAATTGGTCAAACAATGGGAAGAAACAGCGGAACTTTTTAGTCCGCACTGTATGGTGAGTAAAATTCGTATTAGTCCGGTATTAGACGCAGAAGGTGGTGCATTAGTAGAAATTATGAAGCCTATTCAAACTGGTTTTGGTGCAGCATTAGGAGATGGAAAACAAGCGATGCCTTGGATACATCATGAGGACTTGGTTGGTATTTTTGATTTTGTACTCCAAAATCAACTCGCAGGAGCATTCAATGCTGTAGCAGGTACATCTACCAATAAGGAATTTACTTCCATCTGCGCAGCAAGTATTTCTAAAAAAATATGGTTGCCAAACCTACCTGCATTTATGGTAAAAATCCTCTTTGGAGAAATGGCGATGCTACTCTTAGAAGGTGTAAAAACAAGTAATGAAACTCTTCTGCAAGCAGGTTTTAAATTCAAATACACCGACTTAAAAGCAGCTATTTCTTCCTGCACAAAGGGGTAAAAAGATTGAGAATCGTACCCCTAAAATTATTTTTATTAAGTAACTTTGTACTTCGTTAAATAAATATACTATTCGTAATGGGAAAATTTGGAGCAACAGAAATAATTCTTATCGCTATTGTTTTACTTTTATTTTTTGGAGGTAAAAAAATTCCAGAATTAATGAAAGGCCTTGGAAAAGGGATGAAAGAGTTCAAAGATGCCTCTAAAGGTGAGTCTTCTGAAGACGACAAAAAAGAAGCTTAATACTTCCTTCTATGTATAAAAATTTTGCTGAAGTAAAGTCTGCACTTGCCTCAGGTGTTTCGGTATTGGAAATAACGGAAAACTACCTGAAATGTATTGATGCTCACAAAGAACTAAATGCTTTTTTAGAAGTATTTACTGATTCAGTACGCGAAAATGCAATCCGTGTAGACGAAAAAATCAAAGCAGGTAATGCAGGTCGATTGGCAGGTATGGTCATTGGAATCAAGGATAATATTTGCTATAAAGAACATAAGGTTTCTGCTTCTTCTAAAATCTTAGAAGGATTCGAATCTTTATTTACAGCTACCGCATTAGAACGTTTATTAAACGAAGATGCAATTGTGATCGGACGATTAAACTGCGACGAATTTGCTATGGGTAGTTCCAATGAAAATTCCGCATTTGGTCCGGTGCGTAACCCGCTAAATACAAATACAGTTCCTGGTGGTTCTTCTGGTGGTTCAGCTGCAGCAGTTGCAGCAAATCTTTGTACCGTTTCCCTTGGTAGCGATACAGGTGGGTCAATCCGTCAACCAGCATCTTTCACAGGAACCTACGGAATCAAACCTACCTATGGTAGAATTAGTCGTTATGGATTAATTGCGTACGCATCTTCTTTTGATCAAATCGGTGCATTTACAAATACCCTGGAAGACAATGCTTTGGTGACAGAAATTATGTCAGGTAAAGATCCGATGGATAGTACTTCTTCCTCTAGAGCAGTTGGTTCATACGCATTGACTCCAACTTCGGCTAAAAAACGCATTGCGTATATCCAAGAAGCTTATGAAATGGAAGGCATGCAGCCAGAAGTAAAAGCGCGTATGGATGAAGTAATTGCAAATTTAAAAGCTGACGGACATACCGTTGAACCTGTTTCTTTCCCATATTTAGATTACATGGTACCAACGTATTATGTGCTTTCTACAGCAGAAGCGTCTTCTAACTTATCCCGTTTTGATGGTGTACATTATGGTTACCGTGCAAAAGATGCAGTAGGTGTAGAAGCTACATATAAAAAATCTCGTTCCGAAGGATTTGGTCCAGAAGTAAAACGTAGAATCATGGCAGGTACTTTCGTTCTGTCAAATGAATTTTATGAGGCATATTATTCTAAAGGACAAAAAGTTAGAAGGGTACTACAAAACAAGACAAAAGCTATTTTTGAAAATTTTGACTTTGTTTTGACTCCTACAACGCCTGCTACTGCATTTGCATTGAATGCTGTAAATGATCCAATTCAAATGTATTTACAAGATATCTTTACGGTTCATGCAAACTTAACTGGTAATCCAGCTATTTCTTTACCTTTTGGAAAAGCGAATGATGGAATGCCTTTCGGAATTCAATTGATGTCGGCACCATTCACAGAAAAAGAATTGTTTGATTTTTCTGCATATTTAGAATCAATATTTAAAATTAACTAACAAAGGATGAGAGGTCTTGTATTCATACTATGTTTGCTTGGCATACAGATGACCTCCTTTTCTCAATCGAGAACCCCTAAACCGACGGTTAAACACCCGATGGATAGTGAAGCATATCTAAAAATGCTTGACGAAACTTTGATGGACTACTATTCCAGTGTAGCAAACGATAAAAAAGTAGATTCGCTTATCAATGCATTGGAAATGGATTCAGATAATATCGGTGAAGTTTCAGACGATGAATACTGTAAGCGACTTGAAAAAATAAATGCTTTAACCCCTTTTCATCTAGACTGTAACGATATTACCTTAGGCATGATTAAATTCTTCGTAAAAAATAGACGAGGATTTGCAAAAATTGTATTGGGTAGATCCAAATTATATTTTGATTTATACGAACAAACGTTAGCAAAATATGACATGCCAATCGAGTTAAAATACTTATCCGTCATTGAAAGTGGACTTCGTCCGCAAGTAAAATCGCCTGCTGGAGCACTAGGATTATGGCAATTTATGTATGGAACAGGTAAAATGTATGGACTTACAGAAAATTCCTACATCGATGATCGTATGGATCCTGTAAAAGCTACAGAAGCAGCATGTAAATTCTTGAATAAACTATTTGGTATCTATGGCGATTGGAATTTAGCTTTGGCAGCCTACAATGCAGGACCTGGAAATGTAAATAAAGCTATTCGTAGGTCTGGTGGAAAAAGAACCTATTGGGAAGTGCGTCCATTTTTATCGCGAGAAACACAAGGATATGTTCCAAATTTCATCGCTGCTGCATACTTGTTAACCTACCACAAAGAACATAATATTAAACCAGCTGCTGCAAAAAATACCTTTTATCAACTAGACACAATATGTTTATCGAAAGGTGTCCACATGTCTACGATTGAAAAATTAACTGCTTGGTCGGAGGATGAAGTCGCGGCATTAAATCCTATCTATAAAACTCGCTACATACCAGGCACTGATCCTAAGCAATGCATCACTGGACCATTTTCTGAAATAGGTAAATTAGTTTCGTTTGGCGATTCTTTGTATAACTTAGAAAAAAGCATCTTCGCTCCAAAACCAAAACCGGTGGAAGTTGTTGATTCAAGCAAACTGGTGCTAGATAGCAACGGAGTAGTACTTAAAACACCTGTTGAAGTTACTCCAATAGCGACTACTAAACCAACCACTATTTGGCATCGTGTAGCGCGCGGAGAAACCTTACACAGTATTTCTACAAAATATGAAGTTACTATTGAGGATATTAAGAAATGGAACTATTTACGAAATAATACAGCGCCTTTAGGAAGAAATCTTAAAATTATAAAAACGAACAACCCTTCTGTTGAAGCTACCCCAACAAAGGAAGAAAAACCGATTGAAAGCGTAACACCTAAACCAAAACCAATTGAAAAAATAAAAGAAAAAGAAGTTGAAATTATTGAAACAAAACCGATAGTAGAAGTACCTGCTAAACCTGTCGTTTTTGATTCTGTGGTAACTATTTTCCATACGGTAGCACGCAATGAGTCTATCGAAGCGATTGCAGAACGTTACAATGTAACCTTGGAAAATATTAAAACTTGGAATGGTCTTACTTCCTCTTGGTTAAACATCGATCAAAAATTAAAAATCTTAGTTAATGTCAAACTTTTTCAACCAGAACTTGGAGGTAAACAAAAACCTGTTGAACATACAAAACCAATTGAAAAAAAGCGTTTTTATACCGTTAAACCTGGGGATATGTTTATTCGCATTGCGGAGAATCATGCTTTAACGCCTGAACAGTTACATGAATTAAATCCAAAAGCAGATCCAAATAATATCCGTGTTGGTGAAATTTTACGTGTGAAATAATCCATTATGACACCTATTTCTGCAGTCATTATTACCTATAACGAAGAAAAAAACATTGCGCGATGTTTGGAATCCTTGCAAGGTATTGCAGATGATATTGTGGTAGTGGACTCATTTTCTAAAGATAGAACTCAAGAAATTTGTTCTACATATCCTGTTCGTTTTGTTCAACATGCATTTGAAGGTCATATTGAACAAAAAAATTGGGCTATAACCCAAGCAAAATATCCGCATATACTTTCTTTAGATGCCGACGAAGCCTTAGACGAAACACTGAAAAGATCTATTTTATCCGTAAAATTAGATTGGAAATTTGCTGGCTATCGCATGAATCGCTTAACCAATTATTGTGGATCTTGGGTACGATATTGCGGTTGGTATCCAGACACAAAATTACGACTATGGGATTCAAGATTGGGAAGTTGGGGAGGTGATAATCCACACGACAAATTTGAATTACACCAAGAAAATAACCAAACTTTTCACTTACAAGGGGATATTTTACACTACAGTTATTATACCTTAGAAGATCATTACAAGCAAGTTACCTATTTTACTGATATCTTAGCGAAAGCACAATTCGAAAAAGGAAAAAAAGCTCCTTTACTGATATTGTTATTTAGTCCAGTTGTAAAATTTATCAAAGATTATTTCATCAAAAGAGGGTTTTTAGATGGAAAAGTCGGTTTTCAAATTTGCAGAATTTCTGCGTTTGCAACCTTTACAAAATATCGAAAACTTCGACGATTACATCAAACAAAAGGTGTATCTTTAAGTTAAATGAAACTACTCGATTTACATAATAAAACTATTTTAATCAGTCGTACGGACAGTATTGGTGATGTTGTACTTACACTGCCTTGTTGTGTTTGGATCAAACGTCAATTTCCTAATTGTAAACTACTATTTTTAGGAAATAGCTATACAAAACCTGTTTTAAACTGTCTACCAGAAATTGATGAAGTATTTGATTGGAAGGACATCCAAAATTTACCCTTACAAGAACGCGTAAGGTTTATAAAAGAAAAACACATCGATACAGCTATTCATGTTTTTCCGAATAAAGAAATAGCAAGCCTATTACGCAGAGCGCAGATACCACATAGAATTGGTACATCCCATCGTGTTTACCACTTGTTAACGTGTAATTTAAGACCGAATTTTACGCGAAAAAACTCAGAGTTACATGAGTCTCAACTTAATTTTGAATTACTTCGACATTTGGGTGTCAAAATACTACCAAGTATCGAAGAAAACTCCGCTTACTTAACCTCATTTCAAGCTCCAACAAGCGATTTACCACCGTTCATCTCAACTTTTATGGCAACTGGTAATACAACCATACTATTACATCCTAAGTCACAAGGAAGTGCTGTAGAATGGGGTGTTTCAAACTATGTTACATTAGCCAATCAATTGGTGGAACACGGAATACAAGTTATTTTCACTGGAACTGAAAAAGAAGGAAGTCAATTTCGTTCAAATATACCTGTACACCCTTTAATTTTAGACTCCACCGGAAAATTAACCTTAGACCAACTAATCACCCTAATTGCACATGCACATGGATTGGTTGCTTGTTCTACGGGTCCTTTACATCTTGCAGGCATACTTGGGAAAAAAACCATCGGTTTATTTTCTCCTAGAAAACCCATTCACCCAGGCAGATGGCGTGCTTTAGGACAAGATGTTACTATATTAGTAAACGATGAAAATTGTCCGAAATGTGCAAAAAAACAAGTGTGTGACTGCATCGAACAGATTTCTGTACAACGTGTTTTCGAACAGCTTGTACATGCCTAATTTTCCAAATTTTTGGATGGTTGCATTCGCTGGAGCAGCTTTAAGTTTAGGGATATCTTCGCATTTTCATTATGGTAATGTACAAGAAAATGGTATGCTTACTTTTCTCGGAGTATTTATCGTTTACAACCATTATTTATTAACCGAAAACGCACGACCATTACTAATTCGTGTGGCAATGCTGATGCTTTTACTATTTACACTTGGACTAGCCATTCAGATCGCAGCTTCTTTTATTTCATTTTTACTTTTAAGTTTTTCAGGGATGATAGGCATACTTTATTCATTTAAAATAAAGCATTTTACACTTGCCATTCGAGACATTCCATCCATTAAAATAGGCTTGGTTGTTGGTGTTTGGACTTTTGTTTGCTGTATTTTTCCTTGGATTAACTCCCCAAGAAAAACGGATTTCTCCCCTGCTGTACTACTTCCTTTATTCTTTCTGTTTGCCATTGCATTGGCTTTTGATATTCGAGATGTCCACATAGATTCTTTCAAACGAAAAACGATACCTCAACTGTTTGGAGTAAAATTGGCTAAAGGGATCGTTATATTGTCTCTCTTACTATTTACTCTTGGAAGTTTATATTTCCTTTCTGCTGCAAAGCATACAGGTTTATTTATCCTTGCTATCTTCACCCCAATATTTACTTTATTATTTGAAAAACAGCTTCATACAAAGGTATATGGTGTCTTATTGGAAATGTCTTTACTGATTTTAGGTATCAGCTATTTTAGTCTCTAAGATTTGTATCTTTGCTTCACTCGTAACTCATAACTCGTAACTCAAAAATGGCGTTAATAAAAGAATGTAGAGGTTTCAATCCTCAATTTGGAGAAGACTGTTGGTTTGCCGAAAACGCGACCATTGTTGGTGATGTAAGCATGGGAGATCAATGCTCGGTATGGTATTCAGCTGTTGTTCGAGGAGATGTCAATTCCATCACATTTGGAAATAAAGTAAATATCCAAGATGGTGCAGTGATTCATGCTACTTATGAAAAAACCAAGACAAATTTAGGGAATAATGTTTCTGTCGGTCACAATGCGTTAGTGCACGGTTGTACGGTTGAAGACAATGTGTTGATAGGTATGGGAGCAATAGTAATGGATAATTGTTACATCGAATCCAACTGTATCATCGCTGCGGGTGCTGTACTATTGGAGGGTACACGCGTAGAAGCATGGAGTGTATATGCTGGAGTACCTGCCAAAAAAGTAAAAACATTATCGCCTGAACTATTCAAAGGAGAAGTACAACGCATCGCTAATAATTATGTGATGTACGCTGGATGGTTTAAGTAATTTGAAAATTTGAAAATTAGTTGATTTGAAAATGGATATAACCACCAAACAAGACGTTGAATTACTCGTAGATACTTTCTACGGAAAAGTCTTAGCAGATGAAAGTCTTGCACCGTTTTTTAAGCAGTTAGATTTCAAAGCCCACATGCCTAAAATGGTTCATTTTTGGTCGTTTGTATTGTTAGACGAAGCTGGATATACAACAAACGTTACCGATAAACACATGCACATGCCTTTAACACCCGCACATTTTGAGCGTTGGGTTAGTTTATTTCATGGAACTGTAGATGCGCTGTTTTCTGGAGAAAAAGCTGAAATGGCGAAACAACGTGCCAGTTTAATCGCTTGGACGATACAGAATAAAACAGGAGTTAAATAGTCAACCGAACACGATCCGACACTTCTATAGTAGCTTCTGCTCCAATAATCAATGCTCGATTATCGTTAATATGTCCTGCCGGAAAATCAAATGCTATCGGGATATTTCGATACGTAAAGTGGGATAAAATCAAGGTGTAAATATCTTGTCCAAACGGAACTGCTGTATCTTTTAAATCGGTCATTCCTCCTACAATTAAGCCTTTAATTTTATCTAAGATTCCCGCTTTTGCAAATGCATAAAACATGCGGTCGATGTGGTACAATTGTTCCGCTAAATCTTCGATAAACAAAATGCAATCGGTATAATCGATGCAATCGTCTGTTCCAAGTAAACTATACAAAATCGACAGGTTTCCTCCTACCAATTTTCCTGTTGCTACACCACTTTTGTTGTTTGAATGTGCAGCAATTTCATAATGCAGCTGTCTTCCTTCCAATGCATCAAACAATGAGTCAATGGCTTCTGAAGTGTTTTCTTGGAAGTTTAATGGCATCGTAGCATGTATGCTGGGTAAATCCATCTTACCAATATGTTGATGTAGTACGGTTACATCCGAAAAACCGACCAACCATTTTGGATCGCGCATAAATCCTGCCCACTGCAAATGATCGAGTATACGCACACAACCATATCCACCTCGTGCACAAATAATTGCTCTCACTTCGGGATTATCTAACGCTTGTTGTAAATCCGAAGCACGTTCTACATCTGTTCCTGAAAAATAATGGTGAGCGCCCAAGCAATGTGCTCCAAGTTGTACGCGGTAACCACGCGATTCTAATAACGCAGTTGCATAGTCGATATAGCTTTTTTCAATTGCCTTTGCAGGTGCGACAAGGGCGATTAAATCCCCAGGGTGTAGTGGTTTCATGATCTAACTTATTAATTCAAAGATAGCAGGAAATCTTATTTTAGCATATTCTGGCAATTCGGAAACAAATTTTCTCAACTCAATCGAATCTTCATTGATTTTAGTTATCTCAAAAAGATAATTTGGTTTTTCATAATCCATAGAATTATCGAGAAACAACACATAATCGAAAAACGAGTAATAAAGATTTGCATTTTTATACCCTAATTTCCATCGTTGTTTTATCGTTTGATTCGAAACAAAATGTCCGTTATTTTTTGTCCGATATGCAACTCTTCGTTCCGCTATTTCAAGTGAGGATAAACAGAAAAATATCAAATCAACATGATATCCTAATTCTTTCGCTTTTATAGCCCAAACAAGTGGATTTTCATGAAAATTGGTTTCATAACAAAAAGAAGTTTTAGTCTCAAAAGCGTGTTCAATCTGATCTGTAAATTGATTTATAGTTAGATTGGATGCCATAACATCTCGAATATCACTATCCAATAAACTTTCGTAATTTTTAAGAAATTGCTTATCATAATCAAAAGGAATATTTATATCTGTAAAGGACTTAGAGTAGGTCGACTTACCTGCACCATTACATCCTGCGATAATAACTAAATGTGGTTCTTGCAATTGTTATATGCTTTTTGTGAATCGTTCAATACCAACTCCGTTGACTCAATTTCATTATACTTTTTTTGAGAAAACACCTCTGTTTGAAAAATGTGATCGACTTTCTCCAAGTGCTTCTCAAAAGAAACAGTATCTAAAAATTTAGGTTTTTCATCGCTTACTATAATTTTCATGGCATTGTATGTTGCTTCACTATCAAATATACAAAAAAATACAAGGAAATAAAAAAAGTAAATGTACTACTCTGTCGCTAAACGTATCAATAGAATTAATTCTTTTTCTGAAATACTATCTTCTTCCGATTTATCATAGATATCAAGCAAATAAATTTTCTCATTAATCACTTTAATATGCGTTATCACTCTTGCACCGCCACTCTTACCTTTTCCTTTGGCAGTAATTGCCATTCTTATCTTGTAACAATCTTTTCCAAGATGAGTTCCTAATTTCGGATTTTCTTCCAATTCACTTATAAGGTTTCGAACATCAGCGCCAATGGATTTATATTTTTTTGCTAATGCTTTTAATTCTTTTGCAAAAAAAGGAGTAGGAATTATCTCAAAGCTCATTCAAAAGGTCGTTGATTGATTGATGAGATTTTCCTTTTTCAATACGCTCAATTTCTTTGAAAGATTCTTTTAGGTTTGTATATCGTTTTAATAATTTAGGATTTAAACTATTCTTATCTTTAGGTATCACAAAATTATCCGAAGCACTATTCCATTCTTTAATAGGAATTTGTACCTGTACAGATTTAATTTTTCCATGATGATCCATGATATACTCTAAGCGCATCGTGATTGTTGTTAGTTGTTTAAACAAATTTAAGAAAACAAAGATATATTTCAAAATCACTTACAGGCATTTACGATGAATATCATAGAAAAATTGATGATGATGATATATTGATTGAAATTTGTAAATCTATCCTATTTAGTACAAGGAAATCAAAAATAGCAAAGAGTTATTTTACCTCTTTTTGACTCGCTTGACCAAAAGAACACCCTTCGCAAGACGTTGATTTCGGTCTAAACCATTCGTATGCTTTTTTGCCTAAATAGACGAATGCTGCAACGAGGGTGATATATACTAAGGCTTCTTGCATTAGGAAAACGATTGAAAAATGATCCAACTTGAAACATACGCCAAAACTCCCATGTAAAGCAATTGAACTATGGGCCATTTCCAGCTTTTTGTTTCGCGTTTCACAACAGCAAATGTCGCCATACATTGCATTGCGTAGACATAAAATACCATCAAGGATAAACCACTCGCCAAGGTATAAACCGATTGACCAACAGCGTTTTTTTCCTGCTTCATTTTTTGTAACAAGGTACGTGTTTCTTCTCCATCTGCATCTACACTGTAAATCGTGGCCATGGATCCAACAAACACTTCGCGTGCAGCAAAAGAAGTAATGAGGGAGATTCCGATTTTCCAATCGTATCCCAATGGTTTAATTACTGGTTCGATGGTTTTTCCTAAAATCCCAATATATGAATTTTCAAATTTTACTGCGTTAACTTGTTTTTCGTAGGTTGCTAATTCTACCTCATCGTGACTTGTCGGTTTTTCTATTTGTTGTACAGCTTTTTGGATACGTTCCTTTGGACCAAAAGTCCCCAATGCCCACAGTACAATCGAGATAGCAACAATGATTTTTCCGGCGCCAATCAAAAATAAACGCGCTTTGTCAAAAACTGTAATTCCAACATTTTTCCAACGGGGCGATTTTAAATCTGGAAGTTCCAACAATAATACACTTTCTTCCTTCGTTTTAACAAACATCCGCAAAACGATAGATACAAGCAATGCGCTGATAATTCCTAAAGCATATAAACCAAAAAATGTGAATCCTTGCAAGTTCAAAAATCCAAAGACCATCCGATTTGGAATGACCAATGAAATAAGCAATGTATATACCGGAATTCGTGCGCTACAGCTCATTAATGGTGCGACCAAAATCGTGATTAAGCGTTCTTTCCAATTGGATATCGTACGACTCGCCATGACCCCAGGAATAGCGCAAGCAGCGCTGGATAATAGCGGAACAACACTCTTTCCATTTAAACCAAAAGGTCGCATGATGCGGTCCATGATAAACACCACACGAGACATGTAGCCCGTTTCTTCTAAGATTCCAATAAAGAAAAATAACAAGACTATTTGCGGAACAAAAATAATTACACCGCCAATACCTGGAACGATTCCATTAGCCAGCAATTCAGTAAACATACCTGCTGGTAACGTATCGTGCAAATAACTGCTCAAACTTCCAAATAAACTATCAATCAAGTCCATTGGAAAAGAAGCCAAGGTAAATATGAGTTGAAATAAAGCCAATAAAACAACTAAGAAAATGGAATATCCCCACAAAGGATGGACAAATAATTTATCCAAGCGGGAGACTTTTCTTCGCGGTTTTACCTGCGATTCTAGTACTAAACAGTTTTTAACCAATTCGTTAATTTCTTGAAACTTTTTTTCTGTATCTTGTTGCTGACCAAGTATATCGTCTTTCGCAATCAATGATTGTGCATGCGAATTTCGCGGGGTAATCTTGGATTCTAAAGTTTCAACCAACTGCTTGATACCTGATTTTATCCGAGCATTTGTTTCAATAATGGTGGCTTCAGGGAATTCTTCTTGCAGTATTTCAATACGAATTTTTTTTCCCTTACGAAATGCAATATCAGACATATTCAACACCAAAACAATGGGTATAGCAAGGGAATAAATCTGCGTAAACAGTAATAAATTACGTTCTAAATTGGATGCATCTACCACCACACAAACAGTTTCAGGAAAATCTGGATGTTGTGGATTGGAAAGAATATCGTACACCACTTCCTCGTCTTTCGACCGTGGATAAATGCTGTAAGTTCCTGGTAGATCAATTATTTGGATGAAACGATTGCTTAATTTTAACTTTCCAACTTTTTTGTCGACAGTAACCCCTGGGAAATTTCCAACTTGTTGATTCAGTCCTGTTAACGCATTAAACAAGGAAGTTTTTCCTGTATTTGGATTACCAACTAAAGCAATTTTGTTAACGTTCATCTTTTCTTGATTACAACAAAAATACAATAGTTTTAGAAAAACACTAGGCTACTTCAATCAAAGCTGCTTCATTGAGACGTAGGGATAATACATAACCACCTACATTCACGGCGATTGGATCGCCAAATGGAGCTTTAAACAGTACTTCAACTTCTTGACCAACATACAAACCCATTTCAATCAACTTAACAGAAATTGGGGAATGTTGCACAGCTTGTACATGCAATAATGTTCCTCGTTTAGAAGTTGCTAACGTTTGTACCATTTTTGTCTCTTTGTTATTACAAACTTAAGACGAAAAAAAGGGAATTGCTATACCACAAAAAAGGTATAATTTAGAATTGTTATAAATAAATTTTTCCTGTAGAGCCGCAATGCATTGCGGCTCTACAGGAAAAATTTATTTCTTGTCCGACACTTTCAACTGATCCAACGCCAGGATACGGTCCAAGGATTTTTCCATACCTTCTGGAGAACCATCCAAAAAGATTACGTTGCCTTTTCCTTTTTCTGCAAATTCTTTAATCGATTCTGTCCACATGGAAAATAAAATCATGGAAGGATCCAAGTTCGCATCGCGCATTTTTTGTGTCGCCTCACTCATCCCTTGCGCAACTTCTTCTCGGAACAAAGCAATCCCTTGTCCTTTTAGTTGTAATGCTTGACGTTCTGCTTCTGCTGAAATTTTAATTGCATTTCCTTCAGCTTCCGCAGCTTTGGTTTTAGTTATCAATAACGCTTGACCTTCATTTTCGGCAGCAGCTTTCAAGTTGTTTGATGCAACTACTTTTGCCATGGAATTTGTAATTTCTTCGTCAAAAGTAATGTCGTTTAATTGCAAATCAATCAAATGGAAACCCCAAGATTCTAAGGTATTATCCAAACTTTCTTTCACATCATCCACGATTTCACGACGTAACAATAAAATCTCCGATTGTTTTTTAGTTGCTACAAATCCTCGCACAGAACCTTCAATTGTACGAACCAATGCTTGCGTAAAATTTTGTTGATTAACGAATTTAAACGCCACATTTTTAATGGTTTCTTCCTCTGCATTTAAAACAGAATACACCAACATCGCTTTGAAATACACATTCGCCTGATCTTGCGTAATCGCTTGAAATTCCATTTCTAAAGAACGGTTTTGAATAGAAATTTTATGCGCTACCTTTTCAATCACAGGAATACGAAAATTCAATCCAGGAGATAAAATACGACGGTACTTTCCAAACATGGTAATAACAGTAATTGTGCCTTGTTGAACAACTACAAACGAAGTCGCTAACACAGCAACAGCCAACACTAAAAAGATTAAAAATGGACTCATGGTTTTAAATTATGAATTAAAATAGTAAATATAAGTAAAAAGTTAAGGTATTAGTCGTAATGAAATCTACATTTCGCTATTAAGATTTCCTCCTCTTTGACTTTGTAAATTAAACGGTGTTCATCATCTATTCTTCGTGACCAATAACCACTGTACTTAAACTTAAGCGGTTCAGGTTTACCAATTCCATCGAAAGGATTTCGAGCAATTTCTTTTAAAAGATCATTTATGCGCTTTAATTTTTTCTTATCCGTTTTTTGCCAATACAAATAATCTTCCCAAGATTCATCTACAAAAACATACCTCATTAGTCCAACAATTCTTTTGTAAATGAATCATTCTTGGATTCAAATTTTGCTATTGCACTATCTAAACGCTGTTCGTTTTTTCGCGATGATAATTCATGTTGTGTTGCCGTTAAAGAATTATATTCATCTAATGAAATAATTACTATTCCAGAGTCTTTTCCACGATTAATTATTAAAGTTTCAAAATTATTGGAAACTTTGTCTAAATATCTTTTTATATCTTTTCTAAAATCTGAAATGGTTGCTGTTAACATTTTGTATCTATTAATGTACAATATTACGTACAATTATCCTAAATTACAAACTTTTGAATACAATCAATAAAAAAGTTTTTTCTAATTTAAACTAATTCTAAATTAAACTTAATGACAATTCTATGACACAAAAAATTGTCTATTAAACCAACTTTGAACTCGTAAAAGAAGAGAGGATGCTAGAACAATTTCATATACTTGCCTTTACCCATAAAAGGATGGACGTAAGTGAAGTAGGAAAACTTCATATTGAATTAGATAAGCAAAAAGAAGTGCTCAATAAGTTCAAACAAACGATGGAATTAGACGAATTAATGTTTCTATCCACGTGTAATAGAGTTGAATTTTTGTTTCGTACTCCGAAAAATGTTGACGATAATTTCATTCAAACTTTCTTCCAAAACCTCTATCCCAACTACGAAACGTCACAAATCAAATGCTTTGAAAATGCTGTTGAATCCTATTCAGGAGTGTATGCAATAGAACACATCCTTCAGGTAGCTTCCTCCATTGATTCGATGATTGTAGGAGAACGTGAAATCATCACCCAAGTTAGAAATGCGTTTGATGCATCCAAAGAAATGGGACTTACAGGTGATTTTATTCGTGTAGTGATGCGCCATACGGTAGAAACTGCAAAAAGGGTTTACACAGAAACAAGCATTGCAAACAAACCGGTATCTGTTGTTGCACTTGCTTACCATACCCTGCGCGAGATGGACATATCGTTAGATGCTCGGGTACTGATGATCGGCGCTGGTATGACCAACAGTAACATGGCGAAATTTTTAAGAAAGCACGGATTTAAAAATTTCACGGTTTTTAATCGTACGGTAGAAAAAGCGGAACTACTAGCAAACGACTTACATGGTAATGGTTACGGATTAGATGCGTTACGTACCTTTGATAAAGGATTTGATATTATTATAACCTGTACTGGATCAGAAGCACCTATAATTACTCCAGAAATATACACACACTTGCTTCAAGGGGAGAAAACTAAAAAGGTAGTAATTGATATTGCTATTCCACACGATTTGGATGCAGAAATAGTTAAAAATAACCATATAACGCATATTTCAATCGACTATCTTCAAAAAATATCGGATCGAAATTTACTAGAGCGCTCTAAAGAAATCGTACATGTAGAACAAATACTTTCCGAAGCAATCGAATCATTTATGTACATCCACAAAATGCGTCAGGTCGAAATAGCAATGCGTGAAGTACCAAACATGGTAAAAGATATTCGCGCAACTGCAGTAAACGAAGTATTTAAAAAAGAATTACAAAACCTTGACGACGATTCGCGCGAGGTATTAGATAAAATTATTGGTTACATGGAGAAAAAATACATGAGTATGCCCATGAAACTCGCGAAAGAAATTATGCTTAAATCCTAAATAAAATGCAAAAAATTACCATTGGATCCAGAGGAAGCGACTTGGCATTATGGCAAGCAAATCATGTTAAACGTCAACTAGAAAATCTCGGACATACGGTGGAAATAAAGGTAATCGTAACCCAAGGAGATGCTATACAACACTTAAGTTTCGACAAATTAGAAGGTAAAGGATTTTTTACAAAAGAAATTGAATCTGCCTTGTTGGATAAAAGCATAGATTTAGCAGTACATTCACACAAAGATCTAGAAACAAATCCTCCAGCAGGATTAATAATTGCAGCAGTTTCAGAGCGTGAAGATCCTTCCGATTTGTTATTGATTGCTAAATCAAAAGTAGATACAGCGCAAGCCTGGAATTTAGCTGAAAATGCATCGATTGGAACTTCTTCAGCACGTCGTAAATCACAAATCCTTCGTTTTAGAAACGATTTGAAAATTAGCGATTTACGAGGAAATGTCCCGACACGTATTCAAAAACTACGCGATGGAAACTACGATGCAATTGTATTAGCAAAAGCTGGGGTAGATCGTTTACAATTAGATCTTTCCGAATTTTTTGTAGAAGTGTTAAATCCGACAGAATTTGTTCCTGCTCCAGCACAAGGAGTTCTTGGATTGCAAATTCGCGAAGACGATACACGCATGGCGGAAATAATGAAACACCTCAACCATGAAGATGTAGCGAAACGCATCGGCGTGGAACGAAAAGTACTCAACCAATTAGATGGCGGTTGTCAACTGCCTTTAGGAGTATATTGTCCGAATGAAAAACAAGTATTTGTTTCCCACGCGGCATCCTCAGATGTTGCAGCAAAAGGGTATTACTACGAACCTGAAAATTTAGATGATGTAGTAAAACAAATTGTTACCGACCTAAAGAATGCAAGTGTAGAAGCGTGATTCGTTCTATTCTAATTACCAAATCAAACGACGATCAAGGTGAACTTGCTGCCTTTTGTGCGTCCGAAAAAATAGGGGTTCTTTACCATTCTTTTTTAACATTTTCAAGAGTGGTTATTGCGGAAATCCCTTCCGTAGATGTGCTATTTTTTAGTAGTAAACGAGCGGTAGATTTTTTTTTAGAACAAGCTACTATTCCTGCTTCTACAAAAATCGCTTGTATTGGGGAAGGAACTAAAAATCACTTAGAAAAACTAGGTTACAATGTTGCTTATGTTGGTCAACACGCAGGAAATCCATTACTTGTATCCAAGGATTTTGCCGACTGGTTAGGAAATAAAACCTGTTCGGTTATTCTTGCCAAAGACAGTAAAAAAACGATTACAAGCTATTTAAACCCTTCCAAAACAACTACTTGTGTTGTTTATGAAACTACCATCGCAAGGCAAAAATTTACAGAAACATTTGACTGTATCATTTTCACAAGTCCTTCAAATGCCGAGGGATTTTTAAAAGACAATGCCATCTCTGAGAAGACTAAAATCATTGCTTGGGGAGAAACTACTCAAAACTATCTTATAGACCAAAAAATAGCTGTATGGAAAACATTAAAAATGGCTAAAGAAGAAGAAGTGGTTTTTTTAATTTCAACGATGTAATCACCCGTTCTTTCCTACGACGAGATACTGGAATAATAGTAGTATCGTCCAATTCAATCGTTAATAAAGTTCCTTTTTTAATCGATTTGATATAATTTAAATTGATTAAATGTGACTGATGAACACGTTCAAAATCAAATGCTATAAATTGATTTTCAAATTCTTTAAGTGTTTTTGAAATTAAAATAGGTTTTAAATTTCGTAAATAAACGAGTGTGTAATTTCCATCACTTTGAAAACGAATAATATCATTCAATTCTATTAAATGTTTTCCATCTGAATTTGAAAGGATAATTTTATTCGAAATAATAGGTTGATTGGCATTTGCATTGACAAATTGATCGTGTTTTGTACTGGAACATTTTTTGTGAATCAAATCCACTATCGAATCTAAGAAATAATTGATTTCACTGCTGTTAATGGAACTCAATAAATAATCCATCATTTTTAAAACAGCAGATTTATCTTTTGAATGTACAAGTTGATCCAAGTGTCTTTCCATCAGTAATGATGGATCCAAATAATTAGAAGAAATAGCGTTACTAAACATTTTGTAATAGATATGGAACAAAACTAAATGTTTAATTTTGGTGAAAAAATACACCAAAAGGTGTAATTTTGAATACATGTAAACTTCTATAAACCAATAGATAAATAATTAATTGATGGATTAAATCTATTTTTTGACACACATGAAACAGAAAGTAAAATTATTTATAGCAGATGATCATCAAATGTTTATTGACGGTTTAAAAGCTTTATTAAAAGATACACATTGGATAGAAATTATCGGTGAGGCGAATAACGGGAAGGAAGTCATTGAAAAAATAGAAGAAATTCAACCAGACGTACTATTATTAGATGTCGGTATGCCCGAACTAAATGGTATTGATACCACAAAAATCATTCATGAAAAATACCCTGCAATCAAAATAATTGCCTTAACTATGTACGATGATCAATACCGAGTTTCCAAAATGATGAAAGCTGGTGTACAAGGGTACCTTTTAAAAAATACGACTAAGCATGAACTTTTAGAGGCGATTGATACTGTTCAATTGGGTGAACAATATATTCATGAAAATTTAAAACGTTTCACACTTACTAATCATAAAACAGAAGAACAACCTCTGATTTCTAAACTAACAAAACGAGAAATCGAAATAATCCAATTAATTCTAAAATCCGCTACCAATAAAGAAATTGCCGATAAACTTTTTTTAAGTGAACTAACAATCAACACACATCGAAAAAATGCTATGCGTAAGTTGGAATTAAAAAACACTGCAAGTTTGGTTCAATTTGCCCTTGAAAACAATCTTCATGAACTTTAAAGTGCAACGTATATTTTTTTAAAAAATACACCTAAATTGGTATAGTATTGTTTATAAACTGATACTAACTTCGCGGAGTATATTTCACCCTGATTCAACATGTTAAAAAACTTATGTGCGATTTTTCTACTTTATTTTAGTAGCATTTTCACCCCTCTTTTTTCTCAAAACATCGACAGTTTAATTACCAAATTAAACTCCATTCCAGAGGATACAACTAAAATTCTACTCTTAAATAAAATAGCCAACTACTATATAACTCGTGGGACACCGAATAAATCTTTACCGTACCTCGATACGCAATTTGAATTATCCAACACATTAAACTATAAAAAAGGAAAATATTTTGCATTGATCAATTATGGAAATGTATACACCAATACTGGAGAAATAGATAAAGGTCTGAACTATTTTCATGATGCTATTAGCTGTTTAAAAAGCGGCGTCAATGCGAAAGATCAAATAAACATGGCGGTAATCTATGCCAATATTGCAAATACTTATGGTAAAAAAAAGGACATCGCAAACGGTTTGAAATATTATATTTTTGCCGAACATATTTTAGAAAAATTACCAAATGATAATACCTCATTCATTACAAAGATTCACCAAAATATGGCTATTCTTTATGAACAAAATCGAGATTATCCAAAGGCTCTAGTATATAATAAAAAGGCGATTGCAACTTTTCTCAAGAATAAAGATACGTTAAGTTTAGCGGGAGTATATCCGAATCTTGGAAATACGTATTATAAAATCAAAAATTACCCCAAAGCCTTCGAATCGTTCCAGAAAGCTTTATATTTTGCAAAAAAATCAAAACGAATTTCTTCTATAAGTTCTACAAATGTAGGAATTGGCTTAGTTTACCAAGATCTTAAAAAATATGAGCTTGCATTAAAACATCATCAAGAAGCATATAAAATTGCCAAACAAAATGGATTAAAAGAATATATGTCTTCCAGTTTGTGTAACATCGGTGTTGATTACCATGGATTAAAACAGTATGAATTAGCACTTAAATACCTTCAAGAATCTCAGGAATTAGCGAAAGAATTAGAAAATTTGTACTTAATCAAAACAAACTATAAGTGTATCTCTGAAGTATATGAATCAATGAATTTAGATGCTAAAGCATTAGAGGCATTGAAAAAATCTACCGAAGCAAACGATAGCATGTTTAATGATAAAAACGCGCAAAAAATAAATGAATTATCTGTAAAATATGAAACCGAAAAAAAAGAAAAGAAAATAGCAGTTTTACGCGCAGATAATCTTCAGAAACAAAGAGATAAAATTATACTAAAAAACCACATAGAGAAGAAAAATAGTCTGATTTTAGGAACAATAATCAGTGCTATTCTTTTACTAATTACAACCATATTATTATACAATCGTCGTAGATTGCTACTTAAAAATAAACATCAAAAAGAAATAAACTATCAACGAGAAATGAGTACTAAAGCTATCGTTCAAGCTCAAGAAAAAGAACAAACACGAATTGCTAAAGAACTACATGACAGTGTAGGAACCTATCTATCAACTTTAAAAATCAACCTGCAATTATTTGAATCTGAGGTGTCCGATCAAAAACAAAATGAGTTCTCTAATTCTTTGAAAATCATAGATAAAATAGCTACCGAACTACGTAATATTATGCGTAATATTTCCAATGAATCTTTGCTTGCTTTAGGCTTGGATAGTGCCCTAAAAGATATTATTCAAGAAATTAATACACTAGGAATTACCAAGTTTGATTATCATAATCTAGGGTTTAATACTCGTTTGGATGAAAATACAGAACATAACCTTTTCCGTATTTCTCAAGAATTATTGACAAATTGTATAAAACATGCTAAAGCTAAAAACGCTACACTACAATTAATTGAAAATGATAATGATATTACCTTGATTTTCGAAGATGATGGAATTGGATTTGATGAGAATATATCGGTAGATAACCGAATTTATAGTGGTATGGGACTCAAAAATATTCGTAATAGAGTGGCATATTTAAATGGTAAATTGCATATAGATTCTAGTCCACAAAATGGATCAACGTTTATCATTGAAATTCTTAAAAAATAACTCAAAATCAACTAACATACATGCTTACAATTCAAAACTCCACCTTCAAACTATCCGTCACCAAAGTTGGTGCAGAATTGTGTAATTTATTCTTCAAAACAAAAAATGTAGAGTTGGTGTGGCAAGCAAATCCCTCCATTTGGGGAAGTCATGCGCCTGTCTTGTTTCCTATCATTGGGTGTTTGAAAGAAGGGGAATTTTTCTACGAAGGAAATGCATATTCTATTCCAAAACACGGATTCATTAGAAATAATACAACGCTCGAAAGTAAAGTAATTGGCGAAAATTGCATTGAATTTCGTTCTATTTACACACAAGAAACCTTGAAAAATTATCCGTTCAAATATGAATTTATCATCCGATATATCTTACATGATAATGGTGTAAAAGTAGAACATACCATCATCAATCACGATACGCTAAAACCAATGTATTTTTCCCTTGGAGGACATCCAGGTTTTAATTGTCCTTTGTTCGAGAATGAAAAATACACGGATTATTACATCGAATTTGAAGTGCCCGAAACAGATGAAACTTGGTTAGTTAGTAAAGAAGGACTCATTGAAAATGAATCAATCCCGTATTTAATCACTGCTAAAACACTTCCATTACATCCTGCTATTTTTGCAAAAGATGCACTCATTTTCAAAAAGTTAAAATCTAAGATTGTTTCCTTAAAATCAAAAAATCATTCCATTGTATTAACCATGGATATATCACAATTTGATTACCTCGGACTTTGGGCAAAACCAAATGCTCCTTTCATTTGTATTGAACCTTGGTTGGGAATTTCAGATGCAGTGAATACAACTAAAGATTTTACACAGAAAGAAGGTATTCAACGGTTGGATGCAAATGAAACAAAGGTGATTTCGTTTGAAATTAATATTGAGGGATAATTTTTAATCATTTTTTGGGATATTTCTGTAGGTATAGGGCATGCCTTATACCTACAGAAATATGAAAAAATACACAACCCTATCCGCCCAATACCTTTAAATATAAAGTGATGAAATTCTTCTTTGGAATCTGTCGTTTGTGCTTTTTCTAAGGTCGTATAATACTTCATACGAGTATCGTAATCCCCTTTAATATTAGCAATTACATAACCATTACGCAACAAAATTAAATTCATCAACAAACGCGATGTTCGACCATTTCCATCTACAAAAGGATGTATAACGACCAACAACCAACCATACCAACGAAGGAGCGAAATACATGAAAACGTAATCTACTCCCAAACCAAACAAGGACATCAATAATATCGGACGAAACCCATAGCGGTCACTTAATGCACCAATGATGGGAGAAAACAAAACTGCATGAACGCATAACAGCCTAAAATAGGACCATAATACTTAGCAGATTCTTGAATACTGATATGGGCAATATCGGCCACCAAACTCGGTAAAGAAGGTATAATAATTCCTAAACCTGTTGAATCAATGACAATGGTGATGAAGATAAAAAGAAACGCATTTTTTGGGTGCATTTTAGAACTTTGTCTCAAACGGATTAAAAGCACTCATCCCTTCCACTTCTTTCAGTGTATTATTTTCAACGCGCATCACGCGATGTGGAAATTTCTCAACCAACGACATGTCATGTGTAGCCATTAATACCGCCGTTTTTTGTTCTTGTGCAATCGCCATCAACACTCGCATGATCTCTTCTGAAGTCTCCGGATCTAGATTACCAGTAGGTTCGTCTGCTAGTATTAATTCAGGTTTATTCAACAAAGCACGCGCTATTGTCACTCTTTGTTGCTCTCCACCTGAAAGTGCAAATGGCATTGTATGTAACTTATTCTCTAAACCTACGATTGCCAAAACCTCGTTGATACGAAGATCTATACGTGTTTTATCTGTCCAACCTGTAGCTTTTAATACAAATGCTAAATTTTCGTAAATCGATCGGTCTGTTAATAATTGAAAATCCTGAAAAACTATACCAATTTTACGACGTAACATCGGAATGTCTTTTTTTCCTAATGTACGCAAGTCAAACCCAACAACTGAACCCTCACCCTCTGTCAATAAAAGTTCGCCATAAAGCAATTTTAAAATACTACTCTTACCTGTACCGGTTCTTCCTATCAAATAAACGATATCATTCTCGTTTAAATCCAAATTTACCGACGATAAAACCTCTTTTTCCTGTTGTTTTATTGTGCAATTTTTCAACGAAATTACGTGTTCCATACTAGCATGACTTTGATGTAAAATTCATAAATAATAATTCTTAAAAAGAATCGTTCTAAAGATTATCTTAACACGACCACGTTTAAAACTTTTAAAATAGGCGCTTTTCATAGCGAATATGCACTTTAAATTTACTATTTCAAAATTGAAGCATATGAGCCGTTTTTTGGTTATCCTTACTTTATTGATCATCCTACCTGTATCTGCGCAAATGACTGCGAAGTACACCAATGAATACGTTATTTTTGAACGTGCACAAGACTTGTTTGCAAAAGAACAATATGGTGCTGCGCGACAAGAATTTAGAGCCTATTTGGATAAGTGCACAGAAAAAAATGATCCTACTTACACGAAGGCTTCCTACTATGAAGCGTTGGCAGCATTAGAGTTACAACAAAATGATGCTGTAGCATTAGTAGAAGACTTTATCAAAAATTATCCAGAAAGTATTTATAAATCAATTATTTACTTTAAGCTAGGGACTTATTACTACGGGAAAAAAGACTATAAGACTTCCATTTTGTGGTTTACAAAACTTGGGAAAACAGAAATAAATCGTGATCAACGCGACGAATATTTCTTCAAACTTGGGTATGCTTACTTCCAATTGAAGAAATATCCAGAAAGTAGAAATACTTTATATGAAGTAAAAAATAGTAAATCTTATTATGGTGCTCCAGCCCTGTATTATTTTTCCCACATCGCATACCAAGATAAATCTTATCAAACTGCTTTAGAAGGTTTTCTTAAATTAAAAGCAGATAATATGTATGGCTCCTTAGTCCCTTACTATATCTGCCAAATATATTATTATCAAGGAAAATATGAAGAGGTTGCTCAATTTGCATCTACTTTAAATGATAGTACAAGTAAAGCAAACCAAAAACAAGTAAACCAAATTATCGGTGATGCGTATTACCGAACTGGAAAGTTTGATAAAGCAACTGCATATTTAGAACAATATGGAAAAGCAACAAAATCTACCAGAGAAGAAGATTATAAACTAGGATATACCTATTTCAAAACTGGACAATACGACAAAGCAATCAAACAATTAGATAAAGTAACTACAACAAAAGATGAAATGGGGCAGTTGTCCTACTACCATATCGCCGAATGTTACCTGCGTAAAGGGGATAATTTAGCAGCACGTAAAGCTTTTGAGGTAGCAGCAAACCTAGACAGTAGTCCTTCGATTCAAGAAGACGCATTATATAATTTTGCTGTCTTATCCTACAAAATCGACGTAAATCCATTTAATGAAGCACTGAAAGCGTTAACGCTATACCTTCAGAAATACCCAGAATCTAAACGTAAACAAGAAGTATATGAATACCTCATCAATGTATATACCCAAACAAGTAATTACGATGAGGCCTTAAAATCGTTGGATAAAATTGCAAAAATGGATATCAAACTTGGAACTGCATATCAAATAATTGCATATAACCGAGGTACAGAACTTTTTTTGAAAAGAAATTATTTTAAAGCAATTGATGCTTACGAATTAGTAGATAAACATCCTGTAGATTTAATCATCTCCGCAAAAGCAAAATACTGGAAGTCAGAAGCACATTTTCTATCTAAAAATTACATAAAAGCAATCCAAGGATTTAAATCTTTCCTAGATTTTCATACCGTTTATATGCATGACCTTCGCGCCGATGCATACTACAATCTAGGGTATGCATACCTTGAAAAACAAGAATTTAAAGCAGTAATCGAATCTTTTAAAATGTACTTAGAAGAATCTAAAAGCTCCAAAAACAAAGAAAAAAGATTAGATGCTTATATGCGCTTGGCCGATGCATATTATATGTCGAAAGAAAACGACTTAGCAATTAGATATTACAAAGAAGCTTATGCACTTAAAAATGGATTTGAAGACCAAGCCTTGTATTACATTTCCAAAGCATATGAATACAAAGGGGACTACGCAAATAGTATATTGTATTTAGAAAATTTGATAAATACGTATACGCAATCCAAATATTTAATGACCTCATTGTATGAACTTGGACTTACCTATCGTTTACAAAAACAAGATACTAAAGCCTTGTCTTATTTTGAAAAAGTAATCAAGGATTATCCTGAATCTATCTTGGTGAAAAGCGCAATGATTGAAATTGGAGACGTTTACTTAAAAAGAGCTGATTATGCAACAGCTGAACAAATGTTTAAAAAAGTATTGGAAACATTTAGTTCCGATCGTAAAACATGTGCAGATGCTGTGAATGGTCTGATTAATTTATTCAAAGCACAATTGCAACCAGATCGCGTAGAAGAAATTTTAACCCAATATGACTGCGCTGAATTCTCGAAAGATCAACAAGAGGAAATTTATTACCAAGCAGCTTTTGATCCTTACGTTGATAGTGCTTATACACAAGCTATTCCAGTTATCGAAAAATACTTAACTAAATTCCCAACTGGTAAATTCCAAATTGAAATGACCTCGTACTTAGCAAATGCGCATTTTCAATTAAAACACGAAGATACCGCGATTAAAATTTATCGAAAATTATTAGAAGGACCTACAACCGATTTCTCTGAATTAGCTGCTGTTCGTGTTTCTAAGTATCTGTATAACAACCAAAAATTCGATGAAGCACTTATTTACTATACAAAACTAGAAAACATAAGTTCTAAAGCAGATATCCTTAAAAACACACATATCGGATTGATGCGCTGTCATTTTATTTCCGAGAATTGGAATACTGCCTCTGAATATGCTACAAAGGTGCTAAGTTCATCCCAATTAACCAGTAATATTAAATTAGAAGCAGAATTTGCGTTGGGCGTATCTAGTTACCATTTAGCTAAACATACAGAAGCCAAAAAATCATTAGCCTTTGTTATAGCAAACACAACAACCGAAATCGCTGCCGAAGCACGTTTTTATGTTGCTGAAATGAGCTTCAATGACCGAGCTTTTGATCAAGCTTCTAAAGAAGTGAAAGACATACTTTCCGCTAAACCTGCATATGATTATTGGATTGCTAAAGCATTACTTCTAGATGCCAAAATCTTTGTTGAGAAAAACGATCTTTTCCAAGCAGAACAAACATTAAATACTATCATTGAAAACTATCCACACAAAGAAGATGGTATTCTTACAGATGCTAAAAAACAATTGGAAGAAGTACTGTTCAAAAAAATACCACCAAAAGCAGAAGAACCAATCCCTGTAGAACAGCCAACAGAAATCGAAATCGATGAAAGTAAACCTGTAGAAATAGAAGACATTATAGAAGAAGTTCAACCTGAAAAACAAAACTAAAATGAGAAAGTCACTACTAATAGCACTATTCTTTGGAGTTAGTTTAACAATCTTCGGACAAACAGACGAAAAAGATTCAAGCAGTATCATTAAATTAAATGTGATTGCAACCCGTCAGGTTGAAGCTGCGTCACGTATCACTAGCAATCCTAAATTAATCGATACCATCATTACACACAAGGCGATTGAGTATCCATTGTTAACGATGAAACATGAAACTTCCATCAAACTTGAACCAATTGTACCCGCAAATGTGAAAGTATCCGCAGATAATAAATTGCCAAAATTATATAATGGGTATGTCAAGGCAGGAATTTCATCCCCTTTAATGCCACTGGCTGAATTATATTATAACAATACACGTTCTAGAAAATATGTGTACGGACTAAATATCAAACACATAAGCTCTTTCGGTGATATTAAAAAGTATGCACCTGCTCATTTCGACAAAACTTCCTACAATGCATTTGGAGGTATCAAAGAATTAACTTATTCCATACTCGGTGATGTACATTTTGATAATTACGGCGTAAACCGTTATGGCGTTGAAAATCCAAATGCACAAACAGACAGTATTCAACAACGCTTCAAGGAATTAGGTGGTTCGGTTACTTTCATGTCCAATCGTATGGATAGCCTACGTCTCAATTACAGTATGCAAATTAAAGGATATCAATTATCCGATGCGAAACCTACCAATGAAAAGTATAGCTCATTCCATGGTGACGAAACCAATTTTGCTTCTATTAACAATTTTTGGTACCGTAAACATAATAACCTATTTGCTGCTGATATTAATTTGATTACCAATCATTTTACGTATGGTGACAAGGATAAAACAATGAATGTTTTAGATAGTGCAAAAGATGTATCCAATACGATTTTTTCTATCAAACCTTCTATAACCACCTATGCAAAAGCAAACCGTCTGAAAGTTCAAGTAGGAATGGATGTAAGCGCTTCCCTTTCTTCCTCCAAAAAAGTGTACATTTTTCCTAATGTAGATGTAAAATATTCCATGTTTGAAAATGTATTAATTCCATACATAGGTATAAAAGGAGGTCTAAAACAAAATAATTTTAAAGCATTAAGTTCATTAAATCCTTTTATGCAATCCAATCCTAGGTTAAACAATGAAAGTAATTACACTGCTTTTGTTGGGATTAAAGGAATATTAACCAAGCGTATAGAATTCAATATGAGCGCAAGTTTTGCACAAGTTGCAAATAAAGCATTGTTTGTAAGCGATTCAACTGCTTTACACCGTTATAGAAACCAATTCAACGTAATTTACGACACTGTAAATATTTTTACTGCTGAAGCTTCCGTTTCTTACCAACTTAACGAAAAATTAAAAGTGGATGCGATAGGAAGATTCTTCAATTACCAAGCAAATAATAATCCCTATGCGTGGAACTTGCCCATGTATCAATTTATCGTTCGTAGCAATTATGTGTTAAATAACCGCTTTAGTTTTCATTTAGATATACATGGAGAAGGCGGAAGAAAAGCACAAGTGTACGATACAACGACGAAATTGCAAGAAGATGGAAAATATATCAAAGACCTTGGTTTAATCATTGACGGTAATGTTGGTGCTGAATATCGCTATACAGATAGAATTTCAGCTTTTATGCAAATTAATAATTTAGCAGCACAACAATATTTTAGATGGTATAACTATCCTGTACTTTCCATCCAAGTTATGGGAGGTGTGACTATTAAATTTTAATTACAAGTAGCCTAATAAAAAAGGGGGATGTTTTGCATCCCCCTTTTCCGTATAACTAAATGTTTACCATTTCTTGGCAGTAATATCTTTCGTCCAAGTACCAACAGTTAATGTAGCTTTATCATCACATGCTCCATCACCATAATCAATAACAGCATCTTTTTTACCTTCTCGCTGAATTTCCAATTTACCAGACTTAATCCATTGACAACCTAATGATTTTAGTAAAGGAGTTTTTGTCGCAAATGCGTACGTTTTTCCTACCGAATTAGTCCCGCTAGATGTTCCCGAAATTTCATAAGCATCATCTAAAATAAATAATGGGGTATCTTCACCAGCAACCATTTTACGAACTCGGTCCGATTTCCAAGTAATAACTCCACCATCCGGTTTCGTAATTTTTCCATCCTCTACTTTGATAGAATGGGTCAATTTATCGATAACTTTAATCGATTTTGTTCCACTTACACCATAACTATTCACAAAATATTTCTCCGGTGTATATACCACTTCACTTCCTATCGCACCAATTGCACCTGTATAATCAATCGTAATTTTTCCACGACGAACTCTGCTATCTTTACACACACAATCCGTTGTACCAAAATCAACAACTAATTTTATTTTTTTTGCTATAGCATCAAACGATAATACACTCACCTTAACACAACTATCTTTCGATTTTTCATACCCTTTAGTTGTACTTAAAATACCAGCTTGATCACCTGCATCTTTTAAATCAGCAAAAGAATTATCTGCGGCATTATCATCTGTTGCAATAGATGTAACTTCTGTAGCATCCGAATCTTTCTTTCCACAAGAGGAAACAAATAATAACAGACCAAAAACTCCCAATGCAACAATTGATTTTTTAAAATTTATTACCATATACTTCATTTTTTAAATTAACAATACACTAAATTTACTACTATTTCTCCATACAATCACAGGGTGCATCAAATTCTATTTTAACCCAATGTAACCCTCTAATCCATTTTTGTTGATACGTTGGTCCATATACAATTCCTTGCATATCAATATGTTTTAAATTTTTCATTGTAAGGAATGCGCTCGGAAAGGTTTCTAACGGCGTTTCGAATAAATCAATAAATGTCAAATTATCCAAATTTACTATGCATTCCGAAATATGTGAAAATGGATTTTGACTTAGCCCTAATCTCTTTAAAGATTTCATTTTACATAACTCGGTAGGAAAAACAGTCAGATTATTTTTAGCTAAATTTAAATCAATCAAATGCGAAAAACTAGATAAAAATTCGGGTAATTCAGTTAACTTATTCTTACTTAAATTCAAATGACGCAGGTATTTATACTGCATTAATTCTTTTGGAAGTGCGGTAAGTTTACGTTTTGATAAATCGATGGCCGTAACTTCTTCTATGTCCATCTTATATGCCTCTTCTAATGAGACATAATGAATGGTGTCCATTTCTTTGTCCGCAAAAACGTATGTCGAACTAATTAGAAAAAAAAGTACGTACAAATATTTCATCTTGCTTAAGTTGATTCTGTAATTCATCCAAACCTTTGAACTTCTGTTCATCTCTAACCCTCACAACCAAAGATACACGAATTTTTTGATTATAAATTTCTTGTGCAAAATCAAAAAGATGCACTTCCAAGTGGATTGCTGATACGCCTTCAAAAGTCGGACGAATTCCTATATTCATCATTCCTAAATGTTCATCCCCATTTGCAAGTTCTACTTTTACTCCATAAACACCGTTACAAGGGATTAATTTCAAAGGATCATCAACACAAAGATTTGCAGTTGGAAATCCTATCGTTCTTCCTAATTTATTCCCATGAATTACCGTTCCAATCAACTCAAAAGGCTCATTTAAATAATGATTGGCAGTATAAATATCCCCCTTCGCTAAAGCAGTACGTATTTTAGATGAACTTATATTTACATCGTTTATTTCTTGTGCTGAAATCTCTTTAACCGCAAAATTGTATGTAGCTGCACGCGATTCTAAAAACGCCAAATTACCATCCCTATTTTTACCAAACTGATGGTCATACCCAACAATAATTGTATGCACGTGTAATTTAGCCACCAAATATTGTTCAACAAATTCCTCAGCTGTTAACTCAGAAAAAGCTTTCGTAAATGGAAAAACTATTAAATGTTTTAAACCTAAACGTGCAAGTTTCTCTATCTTTTCTTCCTGCGTTTGGATCAGTTTAATACCATGGGAAGATGGATGAATAACCATCCTAGGATGCGGATAAAAAGTAAATAAAACAGATTCTCCACCAACTTCAGTAGCATGCTTATTTAGCTGTTCTATAATCTTTTGGTGACCAACGTGTACCCCATCAAACGTACCAATAGTTAGTACTGGATTGGGTATCTTACCTATCTCATCGAAATTCGTGTAAATTTTCACCTTTATTTTATCCTTGAAAAGTTCTATGCGGTGAAGTTACTAAATAGAATTTGTATTTTAGAGGGTTCAACCGGTAATAATAAACATGAAAAAACTACTTTTTTTTGGCCTATTTGTAATCCTTTTAGCAGCAAAATGTCAGGAAGGTGTTACAAAAGATACGTTTAATGTCCAGAAAAACCCAATCGATACCATCCTCCATAGAAGCGCTTTAAAAGAGGTATACAACGTTTTGGAAAAACTTCCATCCTCCAACGACTCTATTTTTTCTGTTTTACATATCGGTGATTCACATGTAGAAATAGGTCAATTTTCTGGGGAAATTAAACGACAACTAGAAAAAAAATATGGTAAAAGCGAAGACGCTTGGATGTTTCCATACCAATTTTTTAATAAACAAAGTCAAAAAGTATTTCCAATAGATACCGTAGGAATATGGAAACGTGCTTCAATTAAATTACCAAACGATAAAAAAGAACTGGGTGTAACTGGACTCGGTTTTTATTTACATTCTGAATCAGGAAAATTGACATTTACATCGAATGCATTATATCCAGAAATAACTAAAATTTCATTACTTCATTATTACGATGGAAATCCTCTTCCTTTGCATTTCTATAAAGGGAAAATACACACGCAAGTAATTAGCAAAAATACCGCCATTACCGAAATTACATTTAGCAGTACAGAAAAAGAATATACCTTGGAATTCGCACAATCTGAAAACATGTTAATCTATGCAATTAAACTAAATTCCCACCCAAAACGTGGTATTAGTTACCATAAATTTGGAGTTGCTGGATCTACATTACAACAATTTGTGACGAACACTCCTTTGTTTATGGAACAATTTCGTGCTTTGAAACCAAATTTACTTATCATTTCTCTAGGAACAAACGATTCGTATATCGATACTTTAAATGAACAAAGATTATTACACGAAGTACGAATGTTTACAGAAAAATTAAGTCGCTCTAGCACAAAAACAAAAATTCTTTTTACCACTGCTCCAGACACTAAATATGACGACAGAAGACCACAACGTTTGACGGAAATAAATCGAATTATACGAACAATATCCTTCGAAAATCCTTCGATTGCTTTGTGGGATTTACATCAAATAATGGGTGGAGATGGGTCTGTGGATGAATGGATCAAAAAAAATTACTTAATCTTTGATCATCTTCACTTTACCAGTGCGGGATATAAATTACAAGGGGAACTATTTATGGAAGCATTTTTAAAATGAAACTATTTATAGATCAAATACTTTCTTCGGGTTGCTTTAAAATTGATTAAATCCTCCTCCCAAGATTTACGAATTTCCTCCTCTGGTACATTATTGATAAGTTGCATTCTAAATTTAGATGTTCCCGCTAGTCGATCAAAAAAAATAGGTTGATCAATAAAGGTGATACTGTCTCCAAGAAGCTTTTTTGCCTGAATAATCCAATCAATATTAAGTTTGTTAACTTCTTGCATTCCAAGACACTTTAAATCATAACCGTTACACAGCTTGTTTTCATTGACCGGTCGTTTCGAACCAAAACCAGAAACTGGGGTAAACTTAAAATCCATCTCCGGAAATAAAGGATGACCAAAGACTTCAAATGGCGAATCAGTTCCCCTTCCAATACTGACTGTGGTTCCTTCAAAAATACATAAACTAGGATACAAAGAAATCGCAAAATCAGATCGTAAATTAGGACTTGGTGGCACAGGAAGAACGTACTTGGTTTCGTGTGTGTAATTTTTACAAGGGACTACAAATAAATTACATTCTAAACTATCATGAAGCCAACACTCATTGTTAATCATTTCAGCATATTCTCCTATCGTCATTCCATACACAATAGGTACCGGATGCATTCCAATAAAAGACTTGTGATACTCATCCCGCACAGGACCGTCCACGTAATGTGCATTCGGATTTGGTCTATCCAATACAATCAATGGTATATTATTCTCTGCACACGCCTCCATAACATAATGTAACGTAGAAATATACGTGTAAAACCGAACTCCAACATCTTGAATATCAAATAATACTATGTCTACATCTGCCATTTGATCTTTGGTAGGTTTCCGATTATGCCCATACAACGAAATGATATCAACACCTGTTTTTGGGTCGCGATCATTCCATACATGTTCCCCATTATCGGCAACTCCTCTAAATCCATGCTCTGGCGCAAAAACTTTCTGGATTTTTATACCCAAACTAATTAAAGTATCTACAATATGTGTTTTACCAATTAAAGATGTTTGATTACCAACAATTGCAACACGCTTTCCTACCAAAGAATCAAAATATAAATCCAAGCGTTCTACAGCTAATATCAATGGTTTATGATTACTAGAGTCTACTCTTTGAGTAGGTGGAATATGCTCAGAAATATGGTAATTATGCGCATTTATTTTCAAAGAAATGGATAAGATTAATAGTAAAATCAAGAAAATACTTTTTAAGGACAAAAGCATTGTGTACTTTCGTATTCCATAAATAGAGAAATTGAAATTCGAATTTTTCATAGCACGTAAACTTCTTAAAAACGAAGTGGAAGGGAAAAAAGTTTCTCAACCTATCGTTCGCATCTCTATTATTAGTATTGCTCTCGCAATGATTGTTAATAGTATTACCCTAGCTGTAGTGAGAGGGTTTCAACAAGAAGTACGCGATAAAGTCATCGGCTTTGGTGCTCATGCAGTTATATCAAAAGCAGGAGAAAATACCATTTACGAAAGTGAACCTATATCTATCCATCAGTCATTTTATCCTTCGTTTAATAAATCTAAAAAGATAAAACACATACAACCTGTAGCATACAAACCTGCCCTTCTACAGTCCAATATTAATGAAAAAAATCCGGAAATTCAACAAGAAATACAGGGTGTACTCGTAAAAGGTGTAGATAAATCGTATGATTGGTCCTTTTTTGCTGCGAATTTAATAACTGGTCGACTCCCTAATGTTAAAACAGCTACTACCTCCGATGAAATCCTTATTTCTAGTAAAATTGCACAGGCTCTTAATTATAAACTAGGAGATCAGGTTAGAACCTTTTTTGTGAAAAATAAACCCATAAAAAAGATGTTTAAAATCGTTGGGATTTATGAAACAGGATACGAAGAATTAGACAAAAAAATGATTATTGCAGACTTACGACACATACAACAACTCAACGATTGGGGTATGCAAGTGAGCATAAATGTTTCAGATACCCTACATAATGGTAATTTGGTGATTCAAGCCAATCCAGTTGGTGGTAATGGAAATTACCGTTTGGATTGGGGATTCGGTTATTCGAATATTGGAGCCTATAGTTTCTATCCTATAAAAGATACAATCATTCGTGTGATTGCTTCCGACTATTGGATGTTTATCGATGGAAAAGATGGCGAAACAAGTATTCCAGACACAGCGTATTTAAAAGTTAAAATACACCAGAATTCAACTAATTTTCAACCAATCTCGGCTAATTCGGAAGGAGTTATTTCCAAAAAATATTTGGATCAATCTGGTTACCATTATTCGGTATCAGCAGGAGATCGTACCATTGAATTTACTCAAATCGATGGGAAAGGCAGTTACCATCATTATGTCGGTGCATTTGAATGCAGTGTAAACGATTGGAATTCATTAGAGGAAGATGTGCAATACATTAAAAGTCAAGTGCTCCTTGGAGGGCCAAAAAATCATCTATTAAAAGTAACTAGTATCGTAGATAACCAAAGTGATATTTTTGTATGGCTAAGTTTTTTAGACATAAATGTATGGATCATCTTAAGCTTAATGATACTAATAGGCATAATAAACATGGGTTCTGCTCTACTGGTAATGATACTTGTAAAATCCAATTTTATCGGAATGATGAAAGCATTAGGGGCTTCCGATTGGAGTATTCGTAAAGTGTTCCTACACCACGCTGGATTCTTAATCTTACGAGGAATGATTTGGGGAAATGCTATTGGAATTGGATTTTGTGTCCTCCAAAAATATGCTAAAATTATTCCTTTAAATGCAGAGGTATATTACTTAAATGCCGTTCCAATTCAAATCAATCTAGGTGTTTTAATACTTTTAAATGGTGCAACATTAATCGTTTGTTTAGCCGCATTGATTATCCCGTCTTATATTGTAACCAAAATAAACCCTTCAAAATCCATCAAGTTTAATTAATCAGAATGGTTATTTGGCAAGTACTTTAAACTCCGTTCTTCGATTTAATTGTCTTCCTTCTTCTGTTTCATTGCTTGCAATTGGTTTTTCTTCTCCAAAGCCAACGAAGGTTAATCTAACTGCTTCAATACCTAAAGAGATTAATCGATCATATACTGCTTTCGCGCGCAAATTAGAAAGGTTTTTATTGTAGTCATCCGAACCTTTATTGTCTGTATGTCCTGAAATTTCAATTTTCATCGTAGGAACATCGTTCAATAATTTAACTAATTGTTGAATTTCGTTTTCAGACGCATTACGTAACGTAGATTTATTAAAATCAAAGAAGATATTTTTTAAGACAATCGAATTTCCTACGGCAATATTTTTTAAGGTTATCACTTTTTCTATCTCTTGATATTCAGAAGATTTAGGTAAATCAAAGTTTTCCGAATGAAATAAATAATCGTCTTTATGCACCGAAATACCGTAATTCTTTCCAGCTGGCATCGAAACAAGGTATTTTCCAGTAACACTATTCGACTTAAACGAAGCGATTACTTGATTTTTTTCATTGTCTATAATCTCAATGGTTGCACCAATAGGATTTTTGGTGTTTTCATCCAAAATTATACCTTTTAATAGGGTTAACTGTGCAGTTGGAAGCTCTAATTTTTGTGTAACAACTTCTTGTTTAATAGTATCGGAAGCTTTAGCAATTACAGGTACGGGTACATTTTTGTTCTCCGGTTTATCTTCGCCTAAAAAAGTGATACGATACACATCCTTTTCTCCATAACCACCTGGACGAATAGAAGAATAATATGCGTGCTTCCCACTCGCAGAAACCGTAAAAAACACATCGTCATCCGTTGTATTGATTGGATAACCAATATTTTGCGGTGTGGTCCATGCGTTTAAATTATCATCAAAAATTGACTTAAATACGTCGTAACCACCCATAGAATTATGGCCCTTAGAACTGAAATATAAAGTCTTACCATCGGGATGTAAAAACACCCCTTCCTCATCCAAATTAGTATTAATCACAGAGCCTAAATTTATCGCTTCCCCCCATTTTCCTTTCAAATCTTTGGTCGACATATATATGTCTCTACCTCCCAAACCTCCTTCCGGTTTATCGGAAACAAAATAAATTACATTACCATCCGGAGAAAAACAAGAAGAAGATTCATGAAAATCAGTATTGATGTTTTTATTTAAACGCACTGGTTTAGACCAATCTGCACCTTCTAACTCACTAATAAATACATCTCCGCGATTTACGTCCTTATAAATTAAAAATTTCTGACCATCTGCAGATAGTCCACAATTCGAATCGTGCCCATCCGTATTCACATTCTTTCCCATGTTTTTAGCTTGTCCCCAAACATCATTTGCACGTTCTGCAAAATAAATATCTTCAAATGGCTCATTAATTAATGGATCCATACCACCTCCAGTGGTTTCTGGTCGTCGCGAAGTGAATAACATTATCGATTCATCTGCTGAAATTACAGGACTATAATCTGGGTAAGGAGAATTTATTCCCGCACCAACATTGTCAATTTTAACTCGTATTGGTTTTGCTACAATTTCTTTTCCATAAACACACTGTTTTATCGCTAATTGAATTTCTTCTCGTATCCCAGTTTCGTCTTTTGGATGTAATATGGCTAAGTGTTTATTAAAAGCCTCGATAGACTTATCCCATTGCATATCAATATGATATCCCATCCCTAGATAAAGATTTATATCCGGAGCTACTTCTGGATTCAATTGAACGGCTTTTTCCAAATAATCAATTGCTTTGTCTTTAAAATTAGAATATAAATAAGATTTACCTAAATGATAATTTAATACAGAATTATTTGGATTCAATCTATACGCTTCCAAATAAAATGGAATTGCATTCTTATAATAATAGGTTTCTAAGTTTAAAAAAACATCCCCTTTTTCAATGTTTTTTAATGCTTCTTTTAATTCATCTTTTTTATCTTTAAAATTCTCCCTAGAAAACTCAACATCCTGAGAAAAAACTACGCTAAAATTGACTAATAAAATGAGTTGTACTACTAATTTATTTACATACATTGAATGAGCGATTTAATTTGAGGTTTGATTAAAATTTAAAAATACAACTTATCCTCATAAAATTTATTTCTCCGCAGCATAATGTGCAAGTATAACCTGTGCTTTAGATTTACCAATACACTGTTCAAGAGCTACTTTAGATGCTTTTTTTATCCCTGATACACTTTTAAAGGTAAGCATCAACTTTTGAAAAGTTACTTCACCAACACCAGTAATACCCTGTAATTCAGATACAAAAGCCCCTTTACTTCGTCGATTACGATGGTGCGTAATACCAAAACGATGGGCTTCGTTTCGCATGAATTGTATTACTTTCAAACTCTCTGAACGTTTATCCAAATAAATAGGTAAACTGTCTCCTGGAAAAAATATTTCTTCTAGGCGTTTGGCAATACCAACAATCGCAATTTTTCCTCGTAAATTTAATTTTTCTAATGCTTTTAATGCAGCACCTAATTGCCCTTTCCCTCCGTCAATAATAATAAGTTGTGGTAACGGTTCTTTTTCATCCAATAAACGCCTATATCGTCTATATACTGCTTCCTCCATGGTTGCAAAATCATCTGGACCTTCAACTGTTTGCACGTTAAAATGACGATAATCTTTTTTAGAAGGTTTTCCATGCTTAAAAACAACACATGCAGAAACAGGATTTGTTCCTTGTATATTGGAATTATCAAAACATTCCATATGTATAGGAAGTTCTTTTAGTCGTAAATCGTTCTGTATCGTTCGTAATATTCTGTCAGTATGCGCTTCTGGGTTTATAATTTTCTGGTGTTTAAATTTATCCATACGATAAAACTTTGCGTTTCGTAAGGATAAATCCACTAAACTTTTTTTATCTCCAATTTGTGGTATGACACATTTAAAATCAGAGGTAGGCGCATCTAGTGGAATGGAAGTCAATACTTCCTTAGAAAAACTTGTAAACCGTTCCCTAAATTGCATTAAAGCAAATAATACTACGTCTTCTATTTTTTCATCCAACTTTTTTTGCACTTCCAATGTAATGCCATGAATGATTGCGCCATTAGAAACTACTAAATAATTTACAAAATATGCTTTCTCATCCTCTATAGCTGTGATAACGTCCACTGCCTGAATTTTTGGGGAAACAATCGTTGATTTTGCTTTGTAATTTTCGAGTAATTCTAATTTTTCTTTCATGCGATGCGCATCTTCAAAGCGATACACTTCAGCATATTCCATCATGGTTTTTTTAACAAACTGAATAACCGTCGAAATTTGACCTTTCAAAATTGCTTCAATGTGTTGAATCGAAATCGCATAGTCATCGTGTGTTTGTTTACCTACACAAGGAGCCTTACAGTTACCGATGTGGTATTCCAAGCATACTTTATATTTTGCTTGTTGAATATTTCGCTCAGACAAATCAAACGAACAGGTGCGCAATTGATATAATTCTTTGATAAATTGTACCAAGGTATTCACCATTTTTACGTTAGTATATGGACCAAAATAGGCTGAACCATCCCTTATTAACGTTCGAGTGGAGAACACACGCGGAAATGGCTCTTTTTTGATACAAATCCAAGGGTAAGTTTTATCGTCCTTTAATTGTATATTATATTTAGGTTGATACTTTTTAATTAAACTATTTTCAAGCAATAACGCATCCAATTCCGTGTCTACCACCAAATATTGAATATCCATAATTTGCTTTACAAGAATCCGTGTTTTAAGGTTCTCTTGTGTCTTAACAAAATAAGAAGTTACCCGTTTTTTTAAATTCTTTGCCTTACCTACATAAATTATAACACCTTCTTTATCAAAATACTGATATATTCCAGGTTGTTCTGGAATGGTTTTTAATTTAAGTTGTAAATGTTCGGGTGCCATTAAAACAAAAGTATATAAAAAAAGGTCGACTAATTAGCCGACCTTGCATTTATAAAAATAGGTATTATCTTCTTATTCCTAAGAAAGCAAACTTGCGATTATCTTTTACTTCTGCTAGTTTAATTAATGCCATTTTTGCTTCTCCTTGTTGGTTTCCACGCACACTGTTTAATAATTGCGTTACTTCCATTGTGTAATCACTAGTAGCTGATGCTTTGATTGTTTTATTGATTTGAATCACATATACTCCTTGCTCTCCTTTCACTAAAACAGTAGAACCATCCTTGATACCTGAGAATAACGTACCAACCGCTTCTGGTTCATATCCTTGTAATTGTGGATTAGCAAAAGTCACTTCTCCTTGGTTTACAATTGTTTTCCCTCTTTTAGCCAACACATTCAAGTTCTTTTGTTTACCAATTTGAGCAATAAATCTATCCGCTTTTTTCTGTTTAATCACTTCTAGTTTCATGGACTCTTGTACATCGATAAATGCAGGAACTCCTTTTTCTCTAACCGATGAAACGATCGCGATAATATATCTGTTACCATCAATAATTGGTTTAGAACAAAGTGTACCAACTTCTGTATTTTCATCGTATGCTAATTTCAAAATAGCATCTTCTGCTAATGAAGTAGAAAAACCTTGTGCAGCAGGATTTTCATCAAAAATTTTCACTGGTCTAGAAAAATATCCTTTTTGTTTAGCGATAGTATCAAACAAATCTAATTTAGCTTTTGGTGAATTTTTTCGGTAGATTTTTTCATCTAACTCATTTAACACATCAAATGCATTGTCTGTAGTAGTCATTTTTGTATCACTACTTGGTAACAATTCTTTTTCAATAAAAGAAACGATCGGATATTTAACCGATTTACGATCCATCACTTCGATAATGTGAATTCCAAAATCCGTAGTAACCAATCCTATTGTACCAATTGGTTTTTCCACAGCAAATTTGGAAAATTGTGGAACCATCTCGAAATCTAAGAAATTATCATATACACCTCCTGTACTCTTAGATCCTGGATCTTCACTATACTTGTTTACATATTCAGTAAAGTTATCCTTATTGATTTTTAAAATTAATGTATCAGCCATTTTACGCACTGATTTTAATTTTGCAGAATCTCCTTTAGGTGCACTTAACAATATGTGTCTTACTTTACATACATTGGTGTTAAATCCTCTCACTTTTGCAATACGGAATTTACCATTATCTACATAAGGACCAACAATTTGTCCGGCAGAAGCCATTTTGAACACAGTGTCCATTGCTGCAGGGAAAGTTAATCCTTGTTGCGCTTTTGCATCCCCTTCTGGACGAAGTGTAGACCTTCTTTCACTGGTGTAAAATTTTAAATCACTATTAGTCAACACATAAGTAGAATCATCTTTTGTTTTAGAAAACCCGTCTTTGATTGTTTTTAAGATTTTATTAAATTCGGTCGAGTCTTTTTTAGAAGGAACAATGTTTATGTCAAAATATTTAACATCTCTACCAGCTGTGGACTCATATTTCTTTTCATTTTTGTGCTCTTCATAATATGCTTTTACTTCTTCTTCAGAAACCTTGATTTGATCATCTGGAATTTCAGAGTAACGACGAACTACATAAGAAACATTTTTCACTTCTTTTTGAGCTTTATACTCCTCTTTACCTTCAAGCTTTGTTACGTAAACACCTTGCGAAAGAATTTGGTAGTATTTTTCGTTTTTACGTTGGTTAGTAAAACTTGTTTTTGTTGTTTCCCAATCCGCACTCACACGAGGGTCTGTTGAACTCTCCATTTCTTGAATACGTTTCTCAAGTAAGCGAGGATTAAACTGGCCTGTCAAGCTGTCCGCAAACGTTTGTGCTAGGTTTGGCATAACTGTAAATCCATCCGTTCCGTACAAATACGCATCGAACTCATTTTTACTCACATCAATACCTAATTTCTCATACTCTTTTTCAAGAATTTTCTCCTCTACCAACATGGTCCAAGCCCTATTTTCAGACTGTTTTTTGTCTTCTTCGGTATATGGACGTTGTTGTTGTGCATATTGTTGCTGATCCGCTTGAATCATGGACTGAACCAATTTTTCATATTCTGTTGGATCTACTTTATCTCCGTATACTTCTCCCAATCCGATAGGTTGATTCGAAGAACCAAACATGTTGTCCCATCCACCCATGATGAATGCAAACATTGCTAATCCTAATAAAACGATAGTAAGTCCCGATTTTTCACGGATTTTTCCAATAATAGCCATCTATGATAATTTTTTAAGCATGCGAATATACATATCGGAATTGATTATTAAAAGATATTGTCTGTTAATTCTTTATTATGCACCCATTTTAAGGTATAAATAATCCCCCCATACATGACGAAATATGGCGTGCTTTTAGCTCCAAGAACGATATTTTGAGGTACAGTATAATACGGAGATAAATTGACTGCAAAACGCTTATGAACATACCTAAAATCTAAATTAAAAGTATACGCTAAAAAAGGCGTATTTGTCTTTGTTGTACTACTTGTACTTTTAGCCAATTTACCATTTCCTTTGGCTAACTTCTTAGTACTAGCAACTGTCTCAACTCCATTTTGCGTACCGAATAGAATGTCTATTTCTGGCGTAACAATCAATCTGTCTGAATCAACTAATAAATCATAAAAATAATACGTGATTGAATTCATTAAAGTCATTGTAATATCATTGGCTTTGATATAGGTATACCCATTGTTATCAATCAGAATATATTTGTTTTGTTTTTTACTGAATGTACTGTCTATTGTATGGAATGGCACTGTTTTTTTTCCGGAAGTAAAATCTATACTTAATCCAGTATATACCTCATGTCCCCAGTCGTAACCTGCATATACATTTAGATCATTATTTACTACAGCACTCAACCTATCTACTTCTTTACTAAAAATGTATCGTGCATAAGACAAGGTGAAATTCCATTTTTCTCCCACATAATAGTTTTTACCTACTTTCAAATCCAGTTCATCAAACAATTTATTAGTAGTATTCGAATGAACAAGTGAAAATTGATAAAAAAAATCTTTAGAGGTGGTATATTTTAAAGTTGGTGTAAAAATGGGAATTGGAACAGAATCTCGTTTTCCCAGCATGGTGTTAGCACTAGAATAATTCAGCGAAAATCGTAGTCTTCGATATGCAGGAGATACTTCCTCTGAAATTTCATTTTGCAAGGTGTCTCCAGCAGATTGCGGATGATTTAAATTTTGTGCAAATAGATTTTCAACCAGAAGTGTTATACAAACTATGAAAATTTTAGACCGAAGCATTAATATACAAACTTTTAATGGCATAACTCTTTGATATACCCTTCCGCTTCTGGATCTCCAAGTTCTTTAGCATTCAAAAAATCTGCACAAGCATCTTCTGGATATCCTAAATTATATTCCGTTATTGCCCGATTGAAATAATAATTACTGTATGTATTGTTAAGTTGTATAGCTTGTTCATAATGAAACAATGCCTTTTCAAAATTTCCTAGAGAAAAATATGCATTACCTAGTTCGAATTGCACTTCGTGTAAGGAAGTGTTGTTGTTTAATGCTAATTCAAAATCCGAAATTGCAGCGTTATAATTTGCCAACTTGTAGGCACAATTACCCCGCAAATAATAGGTATACGAGTTTTTTGGATCCAACGATAATACTTTGGTGTAATCCTTATACGCCAAATCGTATTCTTTGGTTTGAATATAACAAGTAGCACGATTATAATACGCATCTGCATATCCAGTATTCAATACAATGGATTGCGAAAAATGGGATATTGCTTTTTGGAAATCAAACAAATCTAGGTAAGCATTACCTATGTAATAATATAAATCGGCATTTTTAGGTGTTTGCTTTAAACCTTGTTCAAAAACAAGAATAGCATCTTGAAATTTCTTCTCTTTAGCTAATTTTAACCCTTCATTTACATTGTTGGTTGCATCTTGTGCAAAAAGCAAATTGCTAGTCACTACAAAAGTTACTAGCAATATCTTTACACTTTTAAATCTGAGAATTTCCATATCAAACCTTTACTTATGAATTTTTCAATTGAATCAACGATGTTCTTTGTGGTGTTGTCTTAATTCCTCTCGCTTCTCTTTTCTTTTTTCTTGGCGTTGCTCTATTTGCTTCTCATTCTGTTTATTTGGATGATGTTCTCTCTTTAATGTTTCTTTGCCAGGATGTTCGGTATGTTTTCCGTCTAAATGTGGACGCTGATGTCTTTCCAATGCTGGTTTATGTGTATGGTCTCTCTGGTCTTCTTTTTTCATAGTAATTCGTTCTTCGTTATGCTCATTCGATTTACGATGAATTTCATTTTCTTGCGTCGTTGAACGAATTTCTAATTTCGCTTTCTTTTCCGCAGTTATAGCTTGACCAAAAACAATGGAGGAAAAGAAAATAACGATAAATAATAGTATGTTTTTCATAGTTTAATTATTGGTTTTAGTACTATGACTTCCCCAAATTCAAAAAGTTTAATAAAACTAAAAATATTTTTTGGAATCTTTCAGATTGACCTAGAAGATTGTTTAATTTTGTTGGTATGATATTATACAATGTTACTGTTAGCATCGACCCACAAATTGAACAAGAATGGTTGGCTTGGATGCGCGCTACACACATACCTGAGGTATTGCAAAGTGGTTGTTTTCTGGAAAGTAAACTTTCTCGTATTCACGGAGAAGAAGAAGGCGGAGTTACTTACTCTATTATGTACACAAGTCCTTCGCAAGAAAAATACGACGAATACCAACGGGATCATGCTCCACGTTTGCAAAAAGATCATACCGAAAAATACCAAGGAAAATTTGCTGCTTTCCGTACGATATTAACTGTCGTAGAACACTTTACCGTGTAATGTCAGTTAAAGCAAAAAAACACTTAGGTCAACACTTTTTGACCGACCAAAATATCTGTCGCAAAATTGCTGCACAGTTTGGAGCACATCAAAATTGCCATAAAGTCTTAGAAATCGGACCAGGGATGGGTGCACTTACCACGTATCTTTTGGAAGAAAAACAAAACGATGTGTGGGTCATGGATATTGATACGGAATCGATTGCCTATCTTCAAGAACATTTTCCTCTATTGGATGGAAAAATTATCTCTGCAGATTTCCTGAAATTAAAACTAGACACCTTATTTGGCGACGAACCTTTTGCGGTAGTTGGAAATTTCCCGTACAATATCTCTTCCCAAATATTATTTAAATGCTTGGAACATCGCAATCAAATCCCAGAAATTATGGGAATGTTTCAAAAGGAGGTTGCAGAACGTGTAGCTGAAAAACCTGGATCTAAAACCTATGGCATTATAAGTGTGCTATTACAAGCTTTCTACGACATCACGTATTGCTTTACGGTAGATGAACACGTGTTTAATCCGCCTCCAAAAGTGAAATCTGGGGTGATTCGACTTACACGAAATAGTAGAGCAACACTTCCATGTAACGAAAAACTATTTATTCAAGTTGTAAAAGCCTGCTTCAATCAACGTAGAAAAATGATTCGCAATTCTGTTAAACCATTTTTAGGAGGTAAACCGTTTGAAAGTAGGTTTTTGGAAATGCGCCCAGAACGTTTGTCTGTCGAAGATTTTATTGAATTGACGTTATCGTTGGAAAAATTATAACACGTTCAATCGTCGGTGCAAAATGTTCATGTTCTAATTGATGCACCTTTTCTTGTATGCTTGTCACCGTATCCTTTTCAGTGATTGCTACTTTGTATTGCGCAATAATCCTGCCTGAATCAAATTCCTCTGATACATAATGTATTGAAATACCTGTTTCAAGTTCATGTGCTGCCAGTACTGCTTCATGTACCTTGGCGCCATACATCCCTGCTCCT